>Ga0256840_1000482_pt1 | contig 40582 bp, 35 predicted proteins | sample 355202metaG_FD_185969 | JGI IMG/M metagenome (GOLD analysis project Ga0256840, IMG submission 185969) | Hydrothermal vent microbial communities from Mid Atlantic Ridge, Atlantic Ocean - 355-202 | ecosystem: Environmental > Aquatic > Marine > Hydrothermal vents | place: Atlantic Ocean: Mid...
ACTTTTGTAACGTATCATGTGCAAGCCTTTTGTTGAGTATTGCTCTGTATGCTTGCATATAGTACTACCTTTTTAAAGTCTTTACTCTACAATAACAGTTGGTTGTGACTTTTTGAGGACAATCTATCTAGAACAACTCTCATCGACTGTGAGTCATTTTTGCAACCGCAACTTTTCCATAAGCCTCGTCGATAATCTCAGTAAGATTTGAAATATCAACTGGCTTGTTTAGATAAGCATGAGCCCCCAGATCCATACAGGTTTTTTTCTTCTTCTGAACCGTGGCCGGTAAGGATAATAACCTCAACTCCGGGGTTTTCCGACTTTGCCTTACGGTGCACTTCAACTCCACCCATACCTGGCATTTTCAAATCAAGAACCATCACATTCGGCAGTTCGGTATCCAAAAATTCGAGAGCCTGCTCTTCATCGAAAACAGGACAGGAACCATAATTACGCGTGTTGAGCCGCTCCGAAAGCGTTTCAACAAATTCCCGCTCATCATCAACTAACAACACTTTAGAAGGAAGAGTGAATTCCTGACTTCTGTGAATAGAAACTTGATAATCCCTTCCTGTATGAACCTCGACGCCCTGAACCCCATCCACACTCTGTGTTATTTCTGTAAGAGTATTTGCAAGTTTCGAAAAGCTCGAAACACTTTTATTCACAAGCAAGACAACATTCTCTCCGGAACACTGCACTTCAGGAGCATACCCCTTTTCAAAAAGTACAAGTTCAACCTGAGCTCCCCTCAACCTTCACCAAGAGGGTGATAAATATACCCCACCAGACAACTACTCCCACTCCTTAAGGGCAAGAGCAGTATCCAAGGTGAACAAAATAACCCTTTCACCTGTAACTGTACTAATATCAGTGTGCAGACTTTTGACCTTGCACCCTGTAATTGATTCAACAACTGCCTCCAGAAGTGGGCGTCCTTTTTCCAACAGGGCAATACGAACCTGCTTAATCAGATCCCGGCCCTTGTTCTCTTCACCTGTGTTGACAAGTTGATGCTCAGCCTGAGTAAGAACACCTTTCAAGCGTACCAGTACCATATCATGAATAATAAAGGTCTTGGTTTCCAGTGGGCCGCGCCCCATATATTCTTTTTCGAACTTGATGATGGCTTCACTGATCTCAGCCTCAATTTGCCCTTTTTTTCTGTGCATCTTCTATACCCTTATATACACCCACGGTGATATTTCTGCAGCGCTGTCCTTACCGTAAGCATATCATATTGTCCCGGGACGTTCCATGGCAATAAGAACCAGATAATCCTGACCACTTACCATGTAGTCTACATTCGGGTTTGTCATAAGCTCACCACCCCGCCCTTTCTGGATACCCAGCACCGTTGCCCTATATTCCTGTTTCATGGTAATAAGTACATCAAGAAATGATTTATCAGCCAGTTTTTCTGGCACCGGTACTGCGTAAAATTCGTTACCATGCTGAGAGCTCAACAGCTCCGACACAATATTACTGATACCATGATCAAGAGCAGCCGTGGCAAGAAGATGGCTGGAAAGCTCACTACCGATGATAATTTCATCGGCACAGGCCCTTCTGCAATGCTGCTCATTTGCCTTATCCACCAATTCGACCACAGAATAAACATCTCTTGCCATGCTCTCAATCGTGAGAGTGGTCAAAACCACTTTGGCATCACGGAATATGGCTTCAAGGGTGTCATCCCCCAGTACAACTACAGTGCGAGCCTGAGCCAGATTGGCCTGTTCAAGAGTTTCTTCGCCAGCCTGTCCTTTCACAAAGAAAAGCAGAGGGTCATCCACTGGTTTTTCAGCAATATCGGCTATCAAAACAATGGCAGAATCGTGGGTTTTGCTGTCTGCCCGCAGTTCTCTCAGAATAGCACGGGTTCGATGATTCCATTCGCAGAGAATAATATGATCTCTCAAGTCTGTTTTACACATACCACGATTTTCCTTCATTTTTTTATTGATTAACAGGGCTGCCAGACTGGCACTGAGCATGCCCAGCACCCCAATACCAAAGAACATGATGACCACTGCAACAACACGTCCGCCTGGAGTAACAGGGGAAATATCTCCATATCCAACTGTGGTGAGAGTGACTATGGACCACCAGATGGCACTGACAAAGGAAAGATCTGGTTCCAGGCGGGAAATAAGCACAGCACTGCCCATAACTATGATCAGAATTACAAAGAGTAGCTGAAAAACTTTCTCCTGCCTTAGAAAGAGAATACTTTTTTTAATATTTCTTATCATATTGTTTAAATACTGTCATGTTTTCAAAGCCGCCCCCTCGACAGCGTACTGAACGAAGAACTGGATAACCCACCAAAACCATGGTTATAACTGTGATTCCATATCTCTGGCAAGCAGAGCCGTGGCACGAATCTTAATGGCAACAACCCCCTCAATTTCTGCAATTTTCCGTTTTAGAAACTGCACATCACGGGTATGAAAAAAAACCCCTGTCACCGAAACAGCTCCTGCTGTCACCTGAACAAGATGGCTCCCTCCATGAAAGCAGTCACAATCCATCAGGATCCTCCGTATTTTTTTCCTAATGGCGGTGTCACTGAGAGGAAACAGAGATTTGACCCCAATTTCATTTTCTACCTCGGTAACACCCGTTGTTGTCCAGGCAATCCTCTCCACTTCCATTTTATGCAGATATCGATGAACGGTACCAGTGAGCAGAACAAAACCATCTTCAACATAAATTGTTACCTTAGTTGAACCGAGAATTGCAGAATCTATCACCTGATCAATTATACGATGGCGGATGGTATCATCACCTGAAGCCAAGGCCGGGGTATTCCAGAATATAAAGAACAACAAGAATATTGTCATGCTAAAGCTGGCTGCGGTTGAAGAGTTACATTTTTCCATTATCTTTCTCCTGTGAGTTGGTGTCCGTCCATTAATGAAAAGTTTTTCTCTAAATCGAAGTGCAAGGAAAATCTCATCGCAGAAAATGTCTTCAGGGTACATGCTGTTGGTATTTCAAGAATAACATTTCCCACGACAACGAAGAACAAAGGGAAAAAGCCATTTTGGACAGGAACCAGTTACCAACAATTGTGACCCCACTACACTCTTATCTCAACCTTCCCATGGACTTCCTTATTCGGATCCATGCTGGTGACGACCTGATTTCTTCCATTTTTCTTTGCAAGATAGAGTGCTTTGTCTGCCGCAGCGTATAGCGTCCTGGGAATGGTGCTGTTATAGTCATTTGTGCTGGCAACTCCTGCTGAAATTGTAATACTGATCCGGTGTTTCCTGTCTATGATGAATGCTTCCCGGCTGATTGTGTCACGAATACGCTCTGCCATGGCTGCTGCTGCAGTTGCAGAAGTATTTGGCAGAAAAAAGACAAACTCCTCACCACCAATTCGGGCCACCACATCACCCCTGCGTGCGGCGTGCTTCAGAATTTTTCCAACATGTTTGAGCAACTCGTCACCCACCAGATGCCCGTATCTGTCATTCACCCTTTTGAAAAAATCCAAGTCAAACAGGATGAGTGAACTGTCACTTTTTTCCCGTTTTCCTGTAGCCCATTCCTCGTCCATACGAGTCCACAAATAGCGGGAATTAAAAAGACCGGTGAGAGGATCACGCAGAGCGAGTTTTTCCAGTTGATCCTCCCTGGAACCCACCATTGCCCCAAAAAATGTAAATGCCGCCACTGTGACCAGAAAGATATAGGCATAGAGCCAGGGATGACGATTTATATCTTCAAGGGGGGAGATCCCGGCAGCAAATTCAGCCATGATAAGCATTAAATCAATAACCATGGCAAACAGAAAAAACTGTACGATACGTTTGTTGCGGTTCAGATGGTTTTCGGGTATCGAGTGATCCTCAGCTCTCTGGTAATCTCCGGTTATCAATTCACTTATGTATGTAATCATTGTTACTGCCCTCCCTCAGGTTCACTCTGAATAGGGTTCCACCGCAACTATTGTCCAGGATCTCCGATGACCATCCGTGAGCCTCGACAATCTTTTTCACGATTGGCAGACCAAGACCAGTTCCTCCTTTTTTTGTGGTAAAGAATGGGTCAAAAATCTGTTCTCTTTTAGCAAGTGGTATGCCACTGCCATTATCAGCCACATCAAGAATCAAATTTCCGGGTGATGAAAATGGCGTCGTAATTGTTACCACCCCTCCCTCGGGGGAAGCTTCTATTGCATTCTGGACAAGGTTAACGATCACCTGTTCAAAACGCATATTGTCAAGCCTAATTGCTGAATTTACGGAATCTGAATGGTATTTCACAGATACATTCTTCTCTTGAGCCAGTTCCTTTGTTTTAGCCAGGCCGTTCAGAATACTTGTATCTATATTTCCCCTCACCAGTGTCAGGTTCAAAGGTTTAGAGAAGTCGAGCATATCCCCGGTCATCCGTTCCATCTTCTCAGTTTCCTGTACGATAAGAGACAGTTTCCTGGAGACAGGGTCACTGACATCCGTTTTTTTTAAAATACGCCTAGCAAGGCCACCTATAAGTACCAAGGAAGATTTCATGTCGTGCGCTGCTGCGGCAAGGGACCTGCCCATAACCGCAAGATTCTCGGCATCCAGAAGCATTTTCCGGGCGGCTGTCTCCCGGTCTTTCAGGGAACCGATGAGTAGGGCCAGACCATTGTAGAGAGAAAGGGATAAGATACCATCAATATCTGCTGCGGCAAATCCCTGCCAGTGCCAGACAATATAGGGCAGGTAAAATGCGCTGATGGTAAAAGAGACAAGCAGAGCCCCTCGCAGGCCAAACCAAAAAGCAGCGAGTACAATCGGCAGACAGTAAAGCTCACTATAAAATACCCGAAAATCGTAGCTGCTCTGCTCCGTACCGTAATGCAGTAGGGTGATCCCTGCTGCAAGGAGAGCCAAGATTACCCATTTCTGTACTATCTTGATACGATTGTGTTTCATTACCTTATCTCTTTGAAGGAGCATGCCTCCGCAAAATCAAACTCTTGAGTTCCTCAATTTTTTTATCTAGATCTTCCATGCAGATCTGTTGCGAATCCTGCTCTTCCTCTTTTCTTATCTTGTCACTTTCCTCATTAAGAACGTTCACGACTACCCCAATGACCATATTTAAAAAGGCAAAGGCTGTGAAAAAGATAAAACTCAAATAATAAAGCCAGGACAAAGGATAGACCTCCATGGTCTCATACATAACATCGGTCCAGTCTTCAAAGGTCATAACCCTGAACAGAGTTAGCAGTGAAATGGAAATATCTCCCCACAATTGGGGGTTAATAATAGCAAAGAAGGTACTTCCAACAGCAGCATAAATGTAGAATATGATAAACATCAGGCCTACGATATAGCCCAGTTGGGGCAGAGCCACGAGCAGTGAATTTAACAGCAGACGCATCTCGGGAATAATAGAAACCATCCGCAGAACACGAAAAATCCGGATCAGGCGTCCGATTACTGCAAGCTCACTGTCCTGCACTGGAATCAGGCTGACCGTTACAATAAGGGTATCAAAAATATTCCAGCCCTTTTTAAAGAAATCTATTTTATTCTTCTCACCCAGAAAACGAATGGTGATTTCTGTCAGGAAGAAGAAGGTAATAAACCAGTCCAGCAGATAAACCACATGGAGGATACCGGGAGGAATGTTATAGGTTTTTGCACCAATAACCAGAGCCGAAAAAATAATGATACCAATAACAAGAAATTCAAAGATCTTGTTGCTACGCAGTTTATTAAATTTTTGTTGTACTTTTGCCGTTTGCATAGTGTTTATTGTAAAAGCCAGTGAGTAACAACCACTCGCTATTTTGGAATTCCCCCACATTCTCGTGGCTGGAACAGAGGGGATTTTTAATCAAGCTGCACAGGGCTGATAAATCCGTCGGGTTTAACCGCCAAGACAGAACATTTTATCCGGTGCAGCATCTTTTCAGCTGTATTCCCGATAAAAAACCCAGAAATCCCGGTGCGGCATACCGTGCCCATCACAATGAGATCTATATGATGCTGTTCCACAAGTTCAGGGATAATCTCAGCGGCTTTGCCCTGTACCACAAACTCCTGATGCGGCAGCTGCTCCAGGTCAAACTGTCCCAACAAGTCCTTCATCCAGCCGCTACGCATTTTTTTTATCTGGGGAAGAATATCGACGGATTCTTCAGATGTCAGGAGTGTCGTATCGGGAGATGTCCAGTTCCAGGCATGCACGGTGTAAAGTTTACCGTTTTCCATGCGGGTAAGAGAGGTTGCCAGTTCCATTATTTTTGTATTCAAAACTGTTTCACTACTTTCCAGCGGAACCACATCCACTGCTGCCATAACCTTGTGAAAATATACCTGTCCCGGTTTTATCAGCCACACCGGGCAGGGACATTTTCGCAGCAGGTGCATAGCTGTGGAACCAAACAGCATACCTAGCCTCCCACCCATACCACGGGCGGTTTTGATCACCAGATCATGCTTGTTGCGCAACACCTCTTTGATGATCTCGATAAATTCCCGGCCCACAGTTACTTTACATTCTACATGGGAAGTTTCCGGAAAATGTGCCACAGATTTTTCGAGGAGCAGGGTCTGCTCTTTACCTGCAAGCCTCATTATTTCTTCAGAGGTAACTGCTGTGATCAGCATGCGATAATCACGGGGAATCTGACTTATTACCTGGATTACAGTCAACCGGGCTTTATTACGTCTTGCAAGATCAATAGCCCTGCCGAGAGTCAGCTGTCCGGATTCCGTGTTGTCATGAACCAGCAGGATATTTTTAAACCGTTTCATATTAAACTCCTCTCAAATAGGATGTTGTTTAACTCATCGCGGTTCAAAGCATTGCAAACACTCTGCTAACCGTTCATCAGTCTCAGTCATCAAGATCCAATAATGTAAGTGTTTACCAGTGCTCAGGTAAGCGCAGACTCCGCTCGTTTGTTTAGGCCTGCGTAGCATACGCGGTTATATATGAGCAGGCTTAAACGGACGCAGATGAGGTGTTGGTAAACGCTTACAGGGTTAGCGGTGTGATAAACCCGGGAGGTTTGACAGCCAGCACAGAACAGTCGATACTATTCAAGATATTCTCTGCAGTATTTCCCATGATTACACCGGGAATTCCGGTGCGTACCACTGTACCCATAACAAGTAAATCACCCTGCTGCCCCTGTACCAGATTCCGGATGACAGTATGCACATCACCCTTGACGATGTGCAACTGTGGCTTTATATAGTCTATTGTTTCCCGGCTGATCGTTTCAGTGAGTTTTGTCATGAGGTGCTCCATTTTTTCCTCATCAGCAACTCTTCTCTCTTCAACCCACCCTGCAATCTCCCCGCTCTCTGCAAGCCGGAACCGTGGAGTATTCAAAAAACTTTCTCCCCAAGCTGTCCAGGCATGAACAATGTGCAGTTCAGCAAATTCTGACAGGGCAAGTGAGGAAGAAATTTCCAGAATCAGCTTATTGAGGCCGTTTACTGTTTCGTCGTTATTTTCATTTTCAACGTCAACGGCTGCAAAAATCCGTTTATATTTCTCCTTTTCACTTGAATGCATGATCCAGACAGGACAGGGGCATTTTCGCAGCAGGTGCATATCTGCACTGCCGAATATGCGGTCATAGAGAAAGTTCCCTGTTTCAGCACACTTCATAACTAGGTCATAACCGTTTTGCAGAACTTCATGGATAATCTCCGGGAATACCCTGCCTTCGATCACTCTAACCTTTATCCCGAGATCCGGAGAAATATTGACTATTGCCTCCTCCAGCTGGTCTTGCCGGTCGTCCAGAATATAATGAATAAGCCTGCGGCAATCCATATCACTCGGATGGCAAATACTATCCGGAATACTCATGGGGCTGATAAGAGTCAGATCAGCCTGATTATGTTCCGCCAGAGATACAGCCCTCAACAGGGCAGAGTCCTGCCAGCGGTCACCATCGGCCAGCAGTAAAATGTTTTTAAATCGCCTCATCTTTCATCCTCCACGGTTTTTGCCGTATTACGATGCAGGTTTATTGAACCATCTGAATTGTCTCTAATTACCACCAGCCAGTAGCCAACGCTCATGGCAGGTACTACTACTGCCACAGCCAGCACATACTCGGCTGTAATCTTGGTGAAATCCATAATAATGACCTTCCTGACAATGGCCATCAATGCTATTGCCATGACTATCTTCACATGGATCCCATCTCGCAGAGACGATAATAATCGTTGATCAGGGTTTCGATGACAATTAATACCGCTATGAAGGCACCAAAAAGGCCAAGGATGTCGGAGATAGTCAACATTATGAAGGGCGGTGTCGTCAGTCTCTGGTACAGCACCATCACGACATCAGCAACGCCCCAGAGGACGACAATGGTCATCCATATGGCCAGTGCTCTCACCGCCATATGGATAACAGTCCATAGTATCTGGATAAGGTTTTTTTCGGGTTGCCAGATCATCCATATGCTTATCCATGCTTGTCTGCATAATAGCTTATGACTGTTCCTATTTAACGACAGCTACGTATCTTTTTTTCCACTTCAACAATCACATAGGCAGCCATTCCGGCCAGTACAATCCTTCCCCAGGAAGCTGCATCAATTGCTGCACTTTGAAATAAGCGGTTCATAAGTGGTATGTATGTGTAGCCAAGCTGTATAAAAACCATGACTGCAACCCCACCAAAGACCCACATGTTGGTGAAAATCCCCAGCTGGAAGATCGATTTTGTTAAAGAGCGGCAGTTGAACAGATAAAAAAGCTCCATGACGACAAAGGTGTTCACTGCAACCGTTCGTGCTTGCTCAATGGATGCCCCTCCAGCCAGTTCCCACTGAAAAAGACCAAAAGCGCCGATCAGCAACAGGGTACCGACTAGGAAAATTCTGGTGATCAGCTCTCCGGTAAGGATAGGGGTATCCGGATTACGGGGCTGTCGCTGCATTATGCCCGGTTCTTTGGGTTCAAATGCCAGCATCAGCCCTAAAAAACCAGCAGTGGTCATATTGATCCAGAGGATCTGTACCGGTAATATGGGCAGGGTAATTCCCAGAAAAATTGCTGTCAGGATAACCAGACCTTCTCCGAGATTGGTGGGCAGAGTCCAGACAATGAACTTTGTCAGGTTGTCAAACACTCCTCGCCCTTCCTCAACCGCCGCCTCAATGGAACTGAAGTTATCATCGGTGAGTACCATATCAGCTGCTTCTTTTGAGACATCTGTACCGGTGATGCCCATGGCCACACCAATATTAGCCTGTTTCAGAGCTGGGGCATCATTTACCCCGTCACCGGTCATGGCAACGACATGACCGCTGGCCTGAAGGGCTCGCACCAGGCGGATTTTCTGCTCCGGAGTGGCCCTTGCAAAGACGTTTGTCTCTTCGGCAACAGTTTTCAATTCATCGTCGGAGAGTTTTTCAAGCATCTGGCCGGTGAACACTTCAGATTTATCAGGATCATCAGTTACAGATGTTGCTATCCCTATCTGCCCGGCAATGGCAGCCGCCGTCACGGGATGATCCCCGGTGATCATTTTTATGTTAATCCCGGCGGTCTTGCAGATTCTCACCGCCGCAACAGCCTCTGCCCTTGGCGGATCTATCATCCCCTGCAGACCAAGAAATGTCAGCCCGGTGGCCACATCTTCATGGTGTATTGTTTTGGTGTCAGCCGGCACTTTTACACGTGCGAAGGCCAATACCCGCAGGCCTCTTGCCGCCATCCTGGAAACATCATTATGAATTTTACCACTGTTAAGTGATATGGTGTTTCCATCTGTATCCATTGCCGCCGTACACTTGGCAAGTATCTGCTCCACTGCTCCCTTTACATACACCATGCGTGGTGTAGAAATTCCTCTGTCATGAAGGGTGGCCATATACTGATGCTGGGACTCAAATGGAATCGAATCAAGACGGGGACTTTGTTTTTCTGTTTCCTTGCTGTTAAAACCGCCTTTGGCTGCAGAGGCAAGCAGTGCTCCCTCAGTAGGGTCTCCCTGCACATACCAGCTACCATCTTTTTCCAGCAGCAAACTGTCGTTGCACAAAACACCTGCCCGCAAACATTCACCAAGCGCTGTATTGTCAGCTTTTCCACCACCATCCTGCCTGACAATCTGGCCAAGGGGAACGTAACCTGCGCCACTCACTTCGTAATGCACATCTCCCGCCATAATGGCCTGAACAGTCATCTGATTTTCTGTGAGCGTGCCGGTTTTGTCCGAACATATCACCGTGGTGCTGCCAAGTGTCTCCACTGCAGGAAGTTTGCGGATAATAGCCCTGCGTTTCGCCATTCTGGAAACACCGATGGCAAGGGTGATGGTCACTGCGGCTGGTAACCCTTCAGGAATGGCACCCACAGCGAGCGCAACAGCGGCCATAAACATGTCAAAAAGCGACTGTCCCCGCAAAATACCCACAACGACAGTTGCTGCAGCGAGCACCAGAATAGCATAAAGCAGGATATGGCTGAAATAGGCAATCTTACGTGTCAGCGGTGTTGCCAGGTCCTGGGCCGAAGAGATGAGTTCGGAGATACGACCCATTTCAGTATAATTACCGGTTGCTGTTACAATACCACTACCCTGTCCATAGGTAACCATGGAGGAGGCATAGGCCATGTTTTTCCGCTCGGCAAGGACTGCCTCTTGTTCGAGTGCTGCGACAGCTTTTTCCACCGGTACGGATTCACCAGTTAAAGCGGATTCATCCACCTGCAGGTCGCGAATCTTCAAGAGTCGTACATCTGCAGGCACCTTGTCACCGGCCTGAAGCAGGACAATGTCGCCGGGAACAAGTTTCACTGACGGTACGCGTTTCTTTTCCCCATTACGCAGAACCGTGGCTTCTGCAACCATGGTATCAGCAAGTGCGGCAAGGGCACTTTCCGCCTTGGATTCCTGGATATATCCTATGATTGCATTGACCAGCACTACCCCAAAAATAACACCAGAGTCAACCCATTCCTGCAATGCCGCGGTAATAACACCTGCCGCAATCAGGATATAAATCAGCGGTTGATGAAACTGGAGAAGAAATCGCATCCATGAGCTCAGGCCCTGTTTTGAGGTGAGTGCATTGGCACCGTACTGCTGGAAGCGCTGTTCTGCCTCCTTTGGAGTCAGTCCGTTTTTCGAGTCACTGGAGAGTAACATAATGATTTCATCCGTTGATAGATGATGCCACTCTCTTTCCGATAATGATGTGTTTTTCATGGTGTGACTGCTCCTTTCAAGGGGGGCTGATCAATGCACGGTTTTTATTCTATGGTTACGCCACTCTGCTCACCATCCGAGCCTGGATACCACTCAAGCTCTATTTCAAATGTGCGTTTTGTACCCTTACGTTTTTTTTCTTCATCTTCTACCTTGACCTCAAGTGTCATATTCTGCGGAAAATTGAGAACCACTTTGTCCTTCCCCTGCCGCAACGTCATGCTTTTTCCCTTTTCAATCTTGTCGGCAATACGACGTAAAAGGGCCACTATCTCAACACTGCTTTTCTTCTCTTCACTTTTAAACAACACAATCTCTCGTCCCATGACATCCTCCTGTTCTCCTATTCCCGAATCCGTGACGGCTTCAGGTTATTTTTATGGAGATTCGTCACTCAAATCTCCGTCAAGGACAGCTTCCTGATCTGCGCCCTGCCTGCGGCGCATTCTACGAATTGGAGTTGTCCGATTCCTGCTCAGGTCACGCTCAACCGCACGACTAATCCTGTCAGCACAGTAATTCAACGTTGCAATACAATCTTTCCCGCTACCCTGGACAACAACCTCACCGCCTCTTTGTAGTCTAACTACGATAAGGCACTCTTTGTCAACACCCCCCTTTGGTCCGTTAAGGTCCGTCAAACGTACTTTGACTTCTTTAACTGAAGCGCCAAACCGGCCAAGGGCAAAGCGGAGTCGTCTTTCCATGGCAGCATTTACTTGCTTATCAATTTTCAGGCGATGAGCCTTTATGCTAATTTTCATATGATTTCTTCCCGATATTGTAAAAAATGAGCGCCGGCCGGGAGAGATAAAAAGAGAGAAAGGGAGAAAAATGGTGGCCGACGCTCAAATTTTTGGTCATGCTTCTTTAAAGTTACTCTTTCGCCTCCTCGGATTCTCCTTTTTCAGTTGACTCCTCGTTGGGTTTTTCTTCAGAATCTTTTACTTCGGTTGTACCTAATATTCCAGCTGCCTTCTCTTTTGCAGTATCTACAGCCTCTTTTGCGGTCTCTGCAGCATCATCAATTACTTTGTCTGCCTGATCACAGGCTGTCAGTCCTGCAAGAAAGAGCATGCTTAACATTACCAGACTCATTTTAAAGCTTAATTTCATAATTCTGACTCCTCTGTTATTATTATGGTTTCCAACTTATGATAAAAAGAGTAATCACAAAGTATCCTTTGGACAAGTTGATAAATCAGCAACAAATGTTCGGCAAAACAAAACAATGAGGCTCAATTATGGAATGGCTTAATTACCATCATCTCTATTACTTCTGGATAGTTATCCGTGAGGGAGGCATTACAGCAGCAGGAAAACGACTCAACCTGGTTCCCTCCACTATCAGCTCACAGATCACTGTTCTTGAGGATGCACTTGACGTGAAGCTCTTCCAGCGTGTCGGTCGTAATATTAAACCCACCGAGATGGGGCAGCTGGTTTTTCAGTATGCCGATGAGATCTTTTCACTCGGCAAAGAGTTGCTGGAGACGGTTCGCGGCCACCCTAAATCTGGCCGGATACCATTACGGGTCGGGGTGGTGGATGCACTTCCCAAGATGGTTGTACGTGATCTTTTAGATCCGGTATTCAAGTTACCCGAGCCAATCCGTCTCATCTGCCATGAAAACAAAAAAGAAGCCCTGCTCGCCGAACTTGCACTCCATGAAGTTGATATCGTACTCAGTGATTCTCCAATGGGATCTGGTTTGAATGTTAAGGCCTACAATCATACACTTGGGGAGTGCGGAGTGACATTTTTTGCAGTGGATGCGCTGTGCACCCCCCCCCTGCAGCAGGGATTTCCCCATTCGCTGGAGGGGGCCCCCGTACTGCTGCCCTCGCAGGCGACTACTCTGAGGGAGGAACTGGATTTATGGCTGGAATCTCAGGACATTACTCCTGTGATTGTTGGAGAGTTTGATGATGCCGCACTGCTGAAGGCTTTTGGTCAGCGAGGTGATGGTATCTTCATGGCACCAACGGTTATTGAAGATGAGATCCGTCGTCAATATCAGGTCTCCGTCGTAGGGCGAACGGAGGAGGTGATGTATCGATTCTACGCTATTTCCATCGAGAAAATTTTAACACATCCTGCTGTTGTTACTATATCGACCGCAGCCAGGCATAGTCTTTTTGCATAGAAAAAACGCCAGCCGGTGCTGGGAGTGCTACGTCCCTTCTTCATTTCTCCCCATAAGGGACTACGAGGTATCTTCCTGAATCCAAGCCGTCACGGATTCGGGCTCTTCTCAAAGACCCCTGTGGTTAGCCCGGGGCATAAAATGTCTCCCGTGATCACTTACCGCTTTTCAACCAAGAAACTTTCGAATCTGGGCTGCCTCAACAAGATCTTTCTGTATATTTGAGTGATCTTTATTCTTAAGTGCCCTGATTATTCTTGTTGTGATCTCACGATGTTCCTCATTGACTTCATAGGCACCCCACTCCAGTCTGAGTTTGTTTTTTACTTCATCGGGCAGGATATCTAGTACATCTTCATTATAAAATGACATGGCCGTCTGAATATCAAAGAGAAAATTCACATGCATATCTTCCATACAGCGCAGGTCGTAGCTTGACAAACACTTCAGGCCAAGAATTTCAGGTGGCAATCCAATGGAATAACAGGCTGCGCAAAAACTGATAACCCTTGGCAGTGCAGTTTCCCCTACACTCCTGGCATAGCCGAACAGTCCCACGTGGAGTTTACGCATTCTTCTTTTGGGTACAAATGACGCCACCTGGTTGATCAGGGGAGCAAGCTTCTCCACAACCGCCCTGTATTCCACTGATACTTTGTCCACTATCTCAAGACACCTCCCCTCATCAATCTCCTGCCGGGCTGACATTTTGAAATTTTTCAACTTATTCACTGCTGCTAAAACTTCTGGAACCGGATAATCATACTTAAATGCAGACTGGATGGTAAATGTTTGAACATCCGGATATTCATTCAACACCCAATCTACAGTGCCGGGTGCCAGATGTCCCCGAAAAGGAGCGCTACCGGCGCCCAGAATAGGATAGATATTTACTCCGATTTCTTTGGAAAGTCGGCTCAGCCGCTGCAGGGCAATCTTGTTGCACAGGATGGCACTCACCATACCATAATTCATGGCTGGATCGGACCTGGCAATAAACACCCGCTGATGTTCAATATCCTTGCCTTCCAGATACTGCCTCATAATAGTATGAGCCTCAAGCATATGTTCCCGGTCCTCAAATAAAGGAATCACATTGATCTTTTTGGGTTTAAACTCTCCTATCCAATCGGAAATTGTGATATCTCCCTGATAAAAGGGTTTCTTTTGTTTCCCAACAACAAAATCCTTATAATAGTAGTAAACACGATTTAAACTTTCTGCCGACATGGTCATGGGCAGGATCACCTCATGGATGGGAGGATAATCGCTGCCATAAAAGAGATTGGCGGCATCACAGGAACGAGGAATGGACTCAAGAGCTTCGACTAGAACTTTTGCCTCGTTCTTTTCAACATCCGGGTTTGGAACACGCAGGGTCAGCCGGACGTCCTCTCCCAGCCTGGTATTTTTAAAAAAGTGCTCATATTTTGTGAGAAGTTTTCGCACCACAAAGGAATCAACTTCCTTACCCTCACAATCCCACATCTGCTCATCACACCCAAGATGGGTATAGGCATAATAAGCCTCCTGTATTTCATCATCTCCGGACATATCCTGATTCTCAGCGAAAAACGGGTGCTGAACATTATCAGGGTGCTGGGTTGACATAATTCTGGGTATTTGGGGGGTGTTGTTTTTCATAATCTGTTGTCCTTATATAATAATTTACTGTTCTCGGATATGAAGTTTTTCGGTTCCTACTTACCTTACCTAGTTGGCCATTGGTTATTCTGTTCAAAAACATGGTAGTGTACGATTTTCCAACAAACCCGATTTTTTTTCAAATGGATTCTCACCCGTGTAATATTGCCAGAAAAGCCGAAATGGATTTTCCATGGACACTGGGACAACAAACATTTTAATAGCTGATCCGGGATACGCATCTACGCTGCATACCTGAAAACAGTTGAGAAACTGCCAAAGATCTCTGTTGACAAGGCTCGGCTCAATGGAAAAAGAAATATTCTCTGATGATTTCCCATGGGCCTCAAATCCAGGTTGCATGAATAAACCGATTATATCCTTTACTGTCGTTTTCCGCGGAGTCGGCGACAGATCTATCACGCTAACCATGTCCGAAACCGTTATCTGTCCAGGATCATTTTTGAACGTATCCTTGATGAGCTGCTGTTGTTGCTGAGTCTTTTTCTGAAGATCTTTTTCTGCAATCTTTTCATCCATAAACCTAGCCACCACGCCACTCTTTGACGAATGAAGATCTTCCCTGAACTCAGGGTCTTCCAGAATAGCTGTCAGAAGTCCAAGGTTGCTTGGAACTCCATTGATATACAGCTCTTTAACAGCCAGACTGAGCTCATGTATAGCAGCATATCTGTCAACTCCCCGTGAAACCACTTGGCCTACCATGGTGTCATAGTGGCCCTGACCATTAGCGATAAGCCTATCCCGCATGATGCGGCTGTCAAAGTAAAATGTTGAATTAGCGCGCTTCGGCAGCCTGATATCAACGTCACCACTCACTCCAAGGGTCAAGGCATCTTTATGAAGCATTTCCTTGATGAATTGAATCATTCCAGTTCCCAGAACCTCTTCGAGACATATTCTAGCTTCAATGGTATGACCTCCTGCCCTGCGCCGTCTGCAGTCTATTTCTTCTTGATCCTGTAGTTTTCTGCCTCTTGTAATATCAAACTGTGTTCTGATAAATTGAATTCCACCCTGGTGCCCGGAAACCGGATGTTCCACTTGAATGCGGGTATTTACTTCCAGAAAGTTGAAATTTTCGCTGTCCGGTTCAAACAGCATTTCAAAGGTCGCCAATCCCACATAAGGGGATCCGAGTTTTTCCTCCACCACTTTAAAATAGTCATGGATCGCCTGCCGCAACTCCATTTCCTGGGCCTGGGTAATGGTAGCAGTCTCTTCAATGATCTTCTGTTTTGCTCTCTGCATGGTGCAGTCACGCGGGGCACCAAAACGAACGTTACCTCCCTGATCCACCATCACCTGCATCTCGATGTGCCTGCTTTTTTCAATCCACTGATCAGCACTGAACGTAGTTCCTTTTTCCAACCATTCAGTGACAGTTTGCAGCATCACAGTTTCAGCATGAGGATCTTCAACTTCAATGAGTTTTTGCCCGGAACCACCTCCCCCATAAGCATCTTTCAAGACAATTTGTTTAATTCCATCTTTGCGGCATTGCAGAAAAAAATCCAGAGCCTGATCTGAATTCTCAATTTTTCCACTGGAACTGGGTGGTTTAATACTCGTCTGGGCTGCAATCTTATTGGCATTGACCTTATTACCGATAAAATCAATGTGTCTGCTACCAGCACCAATAAAGCGAAGTCCTCTTTTTTCCAAAGCCTCAAAAAATAAAGGGTCTTCTGAATTGAAACCGTATCCTGGATGCAAAACAACTTGACTTGGATCTATAAAATTCGATTGTAAAAAAGATTTCAGTAAATCAAGAGATTCTATATCAGGCCTGGCCTCACGCCCTTTCTGCTCGGGAGTTGCAGAATATGGGGCGGTAAAGATGAAGTCCCCATCACGTAACTCTGGTACAGCATCTTTACCATCGTATACAAAAATAACTTTTTTCCCGGCTTCGTATGCCTGACTTGCCACCATATGGGCAATCACCCCCCGATTCCAGATAAGGACATAGTGAAAATCCTCCAGAGCATTTTTTCCTTCAGCCAATGTTTCATCACAGGCGGATAATAGCGGCTCGACCTCCATCTTTCGGATGAGAATACTTTGAAGGTTGTTTGATAGACGATTTACCGCTCCACCCATCCTTTTCAGAGACATGGTTTTTGCATATTCCGCTACAGAAACACCATTGAATAACATATTTCCCCTTCTCTCTCTTTCAACGCGACTGTGTAGTAAATCCCAGTTCAAAGGCCTTAAGGTTAACTGCCACAAAGTTCCTGCGGGTCTTGTTGCGAATTGTCTCCCTGATGTTTTCTGCAGAAACCGGAAGCAGGCCAGTGGCAGCTAGGGCACCAAGAATAACCATATTTACCGCCATGACATTGCCCGCTTCAGTGGCAAGCGTTGTCGCATCAAAACTGTTCAGGCTTCCCGCTTTCTCAAGTATCAGTTTCTGCAGTTCATCTGGATCTGGATAGGCCGACTGCCCGACAGCAGCAGCAAAGGGAGGCAAAGGCATGGAATTGGTAATAACCACTGTTTTTTTGTTGCATTTCCCTATGGCCCGCAAAGTCTCAAGGGGTTCAAAACCGGCGAGAATATCCGCTTCGCCATCGGAGATAAGAGAACTTTTGGCGTCTCCGAAAATCATGGCCGACTCCACCACACCGCCACGCTGCGCCATGCCATGAATCTCACTCATCCTGAAGGGAATATCAGCAAGAAGAGCTGCCTCACCCAGCACCTTGGCAGCCAGAAGGTTCCCCTGTCCGCCGACAGCTACGATCATTAATCTGATTACATTCATATCTTCTCTCTCGGGAGGTTATTTTTTCACAGGACGAATAGCGTTTTCCGGACAGACCTGAGCGCACAGAGCACAGCCGGTACAGCGGTCAGAGTCAATTTTCACCCTGCCTTTCTTGACAAAAAACGCAGGGCATCCCAGCTGGTCAATGCAGTCCTTATGATTTCTGCATTTGTCACTGACGTAAAAGGCTTTCATTTTCGGCAGCTTCAGGCTCTTGCCGTAAAGGGTACATATTTCCCTGGCGATAACCACGGAAACACCTTCAAAGGCAAAGGCCTCCTCCAGCGCCTCGATACTTTTTTTGAGTTTAAAGGGGTGAATAACGGAGAGGTGCCCCACCCCGAGAGCCTTAACCACCTCTTCAATGTCAATTCGGCCAAAACCGGAAAGCCCGTGTTTTTCCATATCCACACCAGGATGGGGCTGATGCCCTGTCATGGCAGTCGTACCGTTATCAAGAATAATCAGGGTAAAATTATGCTTGTTAAACACCGCATTGACAAGCCCTGCCATGGCGGAATGAAAGAAGGTGGAATCACCGCAGAAGGTGATCACCTTTTTATCAAGGGTTTTGGAAAATCCGGCAGCGGTACCAGTGGACGAGCCCATGCAGATCAGGAAATCCGCCATCCCCAGAGGAGGAAGCATACCAAGAGTATAACAGCCGATATCGGTGGGGTAGATCACATCCATCCCCCAGGCTGCTTTTTTCACTGCATGGAAGGTGGCCCGGTGGGAACATCCGGCACACAGGGTTGGCGGCCTGGGTGGCAGGTTCGCCTGGATGGCTGAGTCCGTTGCAGACTTGAGAGGATCTTCCACTTCAAACCAGCGAGCAATTTTTTCTCGTACCAGCGCTGGATTAAATTCCCCGAGGCGGGAAAAAAGCTCATCACCCTTGCCGCCAATGACCGGAATCGCACTGTCATTCAGCGCCTTAACAGCCTCTTCCAGTATAGGTTCTCCCTCTTCCACAATAAGTACTGTTTCACAGGTGCTCAAAAAGCCCCTGATCATCTTTTCCGGCAGGGGGTGGGTAAAACCGAGGCGGAGAACTGTCACTTGATCCTCCAGACCAAGGTCGTCCAGTGCATCAGAAACGTAGGTATAACTCACGCCATTACAGATAATCCCCCAGCTGCCCTTACCTTCTGTATAGTTGAACGGTGACTGACCGGCCAGCTCCTCAGCTTTTGCAAGGTTTGCAAGAAGACGAACATGGAGCTGGCGTGAAACCACAGGCACGGTTACGTAGCGCATGGGATTTCTGGTAAAATCGCCCTCTGTTTTCGGGGGAGTTATAGTATTGAGTGTCACAACAGCGGTGGAATGATTGATGCGGGTGGTCGTTCGTAGAAGAACGGGTTCCTCCAGCTGCTCCGAGAGCTCAAAGGCCCGGATGGTCATCTCCTTTGCCTCCTCAATGGTGGAAGGTTCCAGCATGGCCAGACCGGAAAGCTTTGCATAGTAGCGGCTGTCCTGTTCATTCTGGCTGGAAAACATGGACGGATCGTCGGCCACCAGAATCACAAGACCGCCCCTCACCCCCACATAGGCAAGGGTCATCAGGGCATCCGCGGCAACATTCATCCCCACATGCTTCATGATACACATGGAACGAACTCCGGTATTAGCAGCTGCCGCAGCCACTTCCAGAGACACCTTCTCATTGACACTGTATTCAAAGTAGAGATCACCCTCCTGAGCCATCTGAAAAAAATTCAGAGAGATCTCAGAAGATGGGGTTCCCGGATAAGCAGCAGCCACAGCAACTCCTGCTTCAACAGCGCCCCTGGCAATGGCCTCGTTGCCGAGAAGAAGCATCTTTTTTCCAGGCTCATCGGTTAGTAATTTATGCATCATATCTCCAGCTACAACGTGTCTATTTTTTTGGTTACCTCAATAGAATAACAGGACCGGAGACAAAAAATTTCTCCGATCCTGTTCCTGTTCTGCCCTGCCTCTATGCTTCGGGCTCCAGCGCCTTGCGGCGGCCATCGAGAAACTTCCAGCCCTTTTCCACATCCTTCTGAGCCATTGCCATCAACTCGTCAAACATGGTGGGATTGGTGATTTTCAAGGCCCGGTAACGGTTCTCATTCATGGCGTAATCGGCAAAACTTGATGCCGGGGCTTTGGAATCAATGACCAGAGGATTCTGGCCACCATCTTCCAGCAGAGGATTATAGCGATAGAGCGGCCAGTGCCCACAGTCAACCGCTCTTTTCTGCTGCTCCAAACCCTGCGCCATATTAATGCCGTGATTAATGCAGTGTGAATAGGCAATAATAAGGGATGGGCCGTCATAGGCCTCGGCCTCGTTAAAGGCTTTAACCACCTGAGTCGGGTTGGCCCCCATGGCCACCTTTGCCACATACACATTGCCATAAGTGGCAAAGATCATACCAATGTCCTTTTTGGGCATGCGTTTACCACCTGCTGCAAACTGAGCAGTGGCAGCACGCGGGGTGGACTTGGACATCTGGCCACCGGTGTTGGAGTACACTTCGGTATCCATAATCAGGACATTGACATTCTCGCCGGATGCCAGGACATGATCCAGACCGCCATAGCCGATATCATAGGCCCAGCCGTCACCACCGAAGATCCACACCGACCGTTTAACCAGATTATCAGCCACATGAATAAGCTGCTGGGCTTTGGGAAAGCTGTTGCCAGCCAGTTTTTCCTTGAGAGCTGCCACCCGATCCCGTTGAGCCTCGATCTCCATCTGAGTGGTCTGGGGAGCATTGAGCAGTTCATCCATCTCGGATTGTTTCACCAGCCCGGCAGTTACCGCACCCTCAAGGAGTTCAGCTGCCTGAGAGGCCATCTTATTCACGGTCTGACGCATGCCAAGGCCAAATTCGGCATTATCTTCAAACAGGGAGTTTGACCAGATGGGGCCGCGGCCGTCTTCCCGCTTGCAGTAGGGAGTGGTGGGCAGATTGCCCCCATAAATGGAGGAACAGCCGGTGGCATTGGCAATCATCATTCTGTCACCAAAAAGCTGGGTGGCCAGTTTAATATATGGTGTCTCGCCGCAACCAACACAGGCACCAGGGTACTCGAAAAGAGGACGCAGCAGCTGGCTGCCTTTGATGGTTGCCGGTGCGATCTCATTATAGTCCACTTCCGGCAAAGTGAGGAAGAATGCATAATTTGCAGATTCACGTTCGCGAATTTCCTCACTATTGTCATGCATGGCAAGAGCCCGCTCTTCAGTTTTCTTGCCGTCCGCATCTTTTTTGCGTGCAGGACAGACGGAATAACAGTGGCTGCAACCGTTACAATCCTCGGTGGATACGGAGATGACAAATTTTCGCCCTTTAAACTGTTTACCCACCGCATCAGCGCTCTGTAAGGTGGCTGGAGCGCCTGCCAGGCTGTCAAGGGTAACAATCTTCATCCGAATGGAGGCATGGGGACAGACCAGGGAACACTGACCACACTGAATACAACTTTCTGCATCCCACAGAGGAACCTGTACCGCAATGTTTCGTTTTTCATACTGGGTGGTTCCCGTGGGCCAGGTACCATCAGCCGGCATCTGGGAAACTTTGATGGTATCCCCCTTGCCCTCAATCATTTTTGCAGTCACTTCTTTTACAAAATCCGGCGCATGGTCAGGCACAGTAGGGGGAATATCGTGGCCGGTAACAGCATCCGGTACGGTTACCTTGACGATATTGTTCACAGCCGCATCTACTGCGTCGTAGTTCATCTTCACCACCTTGTCCCCCTTCTTGCCATAGGTCTTTTTGATGGCAGCCTTGATGGACTGGATGGCCTCATCTTTGGTGATAATGTCAGAGATCAGGAAGAATGCGGTCTGCATGATCATATTAATTCGTGCACCAAGCCCAAGAGCTGTTGCCAGGGTCAGGGCATCAATCACATAAAAGTTGATCTTTTTAGAGATAATATCCTGCTGAACTCTGGCCGGCATGTGATCCCAGACCTCATCCTTGCTGAAATCTGTGGTGAGAAGAAACGTTCCGCCTTCCTCAAGGTTTGCCAGCATATCGTACTGATCGAGAAAGGTAAATTTATGACAGGCCACAAAGTTGGCCTTGTTGATAAGATAAGGAGCAAGAATTTTCTCTTTACCAAAACGGAGATGACTGGTGGTGATGGAGCCGGACTTTTTAGAGTCGTATACAAAATAGCCCTGAGCCGCATTGTCGGTTTCCGTACCGATGATTTTAATGGTGTTCTTGTTGGCACCAACTGTTCCGTCAGCACCGAGTCCAAAGAACATGGCCCGGAATACGCCTTCGCCTTCAATATCAAAGGCAGGGTCAAAGTCAAGGCTGGTCAGAGCCACATCATCATTGGGGCCCACACAGAAACGATTTTTGCTGGTGTCGGATTCCATATTATCAAAAACAGCCTTCACCATGGCAGGGGTGAACTCGGCGGAACCAAGTCCATAACGGCCACCCAGCACAACAGGAGCCGTGGCCAGAACGCCACTGTCCTGCGCTTCACCAACAGCGGTACGTACATCCTGGTACACGGGTTCGCCGTTTGCTCCCGGATCCTTGCTGCGATCAAGAACTGTAATTCTTTTTACAGTGTCCGGCAGTGCGGCAACCATGGCTGCAGAATCAAAGGGTCGGAAGAGACGGATAATCACCATACCAACCTTTTTGCCTTGGCCAATCAGATGTTCAACAGTTGCAGCCACTGTCTCGGCACCGGAAGCCATTATAATCACAACATCAGTGGCATCGGCTGCACCGACATAATCAAAGAGGTGATAGCTGCGGCCGGTGAGTTCGGCAAACTTGTCCATGGTCTCCTGAACAATACCCGGTACGGCCTGATAGTACTTATTGATGGTCTCACGACCTGTGAAATACACATCGGGATTCTGGGCCGTTCCACGCATCATGGGACGATCCGGGGAGAGGCCGCGCAAACGGTGCTCAATGATCAGGTCGTCATCAATCATAGTTCGCATATCCTCTTCGCTGAGCTGCTCAATCTTCTGAATTTCGCTTGAGGTACGAAAACCATCAAAGAAATGCATAAAGGGGATCCGGGATTTCAGGGTAGCCTGGGTAGAAATCAGTGCCATATCCTGAGCTTCCTGGACATTCTGTGAACCCAGCATGGCCCAGCCGGTCTGACGGGCGGCCATAATGTCACTGTGATCTCCAAAGATGGACAGTCCCTGGTAGGCAAGGGCACGGGCGGTAATATGAAAGACGGTGGGGGTAAGCTCACCGGCAATTTTATTCATATTTGGCAGCAGCAGCATCAAGCCCTGAGAGGCGGAAAATGTAGTGCAGAGAGCGCCGGTGGTCAGCGATCCGTGCAAAGCTCCCGCTACGCCTGCCTCTGACTGCATCTGAGAGACCAATGGTACCGAACCCCAGATGTTTTTCTGGCCGGCACTGTACTTGGCATCAGATTCTGCGGCAATGGATGTGGACGGAGTAATGGGATAGATGGTGATGATTTCGCTGGTACTATAGGCTACATGGGTGCAGGCCTGATTACCGTCAATGGTGACCATTTTTCGTGACATAATGTTTCTCCTTATAATTATTGTTTTTGTTAAATTTTTCCCTGACGCAACTGCTCAGATTTCTCATTCAGAGCCTGGCGGGTCTCTTCCCGGTATCTCTCAAGGGCTTCTGTCAGCTCTGGATACTTGATTGACAGGATCTCACATGCCAGATAGGCCGCATTCTTGGCTCCGTCTATGGCCACGGTGGCCACTGGAATTCCAGGGGGCATCTGTACCGTGGCATGGAGGGCATCTACTCCCTGCATGGCCCCGGATGCCAGAGGTACCCCAATCACCGGCAGAGTGGTATGGGCGGCAACAACTCCAGCCAGGTGAGCTGCCATGCCGGCACCGGCAATGATTACTTCAAGGCCGCGTTCTCTTGCGCTTCGTGCATATTCAGCGGTCTTATCCGGCAACCGGTGGGCAGAGCTGATGTCCATTTCGCAGACAACTCCCATTTCGGCAAGAACAGCTGCAGCCTTTTTCATGACCGGCAGGTCAGAGTCACTGCCCATGAGAATTCCAACAAGTGGTTTTTTTGACATTTTCAGTCTCCTTCAAAAATATTGTATTTTCTTGTTATTCGAAAGTTCGTTATGCGTCAGCTTCAATCAGTTTAATCACGTCTCTCACATCGGCATCAGGCCAGTTCCTCCCGGTACGGAGATGTGCAATTCTACAAGCTGACTGCAGTGCTTCACGAAAGATATTCCCAGCCAGCTCTTCTTTGTGTTTTTCATACTGCCGCATACCTGAAGAACTGAAAAGGCGGTTCTGGAGAGTACTGAAAACTCGGAGTGCCTGTTCGCTGTCCTCAAGCATCTCAACAGGGGGATGAGCAGCACCAGTAGCCTCGGGGGCGCTGACAAGGAGCAGCAGGTCTATACCATATCCTTTAAGCACCTCCTCGATGGTATTGACCGGAAGCAACACCCTTCCGGTCGACGCCTGAGGATTCATGAAAATCGCTCGGTCCATCTGTTTACAAGTATCACCTTCCTGTAACATATCGAGACGCAGGAGGACTCCACACCCTGTTCCAGAACCAACAACAGAGCCACCATCACCTATCATTAAAGACCCTGTGTCATCTGCAATAATGCTCATTTCAATAACAACACTGGAGTCAGAACTACGTAAAGCCGCAAGAATTTCCGTCCTCTTGTCGCCTATTACAAGAACAGTCTTACGGTACTCTTCTTTTCTAAAACATATGTTAACCAGACTGCCGTGAAAAGGCAGACGGCCGCGCCTAACCATGATAATATTGTGCAGGGTGAGCGCCATATCTTTCAAACAGCCAAAAGAGTCCTGGTAATCCTCAAGCGAGATTGCTGCCACCAGCAGGTCGTTGTCCCGGTCGTCAAAACAAACAGCAGACGAGTCACCAAACTGTTCCATATGCTGCGATGAAACTCCGAACAGCCCAACGGCGTCTGGACCTGCTGCAATCTGGTCATCAGTGGCCAGTTCAAAGAGGTTTGCAAGGGATACTCCACGCCCGATAACCTGCTGATGGAAAAAAATAAAAACAACAGCATGCCCCACTTGAGCCGGATAACAGAGCCAATCCTCTTGTTGTAGAGCAAGACTAGGTAAAGGGTTTCCATCTATCCTCAGCAACTGGTCACTACGCAATCCTACAGGGAAATTGAGAATCATGGGTGGAGTGAACCAGACCTGGCGGACAAGGGGAATTTTCCCCAGCAGTGTCTCGTAAACGGAAGGCAGTTCACAGTGACCGGAGACTGCGACCAGCCCCACTTTACAGCCGGCAGCCACGTGCCTGTAGATTCGCGGATGATCACCAGTGATATTTTCACAAACATTCCGGTAGAGAGAACGGATATGGTGTCCCAGGCCGATGAGCGTATCGTTAAAAGCCCGATGAGGCCGCTGACCACGACAGTTACCTGGACCGGGTTCTACAAGAAGCACGATGTAACGGTCACGGGAACGCCAGTAATTGTACAGCTGTTCAACAAATTTATGTAGTGCAGCACGCCCTTGCGGCTCAAGAAAAACATCCGCAGCAGGCAGGATGGAAGTAAGTTGTTCCAGTGAGTGTTCGTCAAGTGCCCGCAGTATACTCAGTAGCTGCCGAAGACCGCTCATTTCTGTCAGATCAAGGCCAACCGCAGCGAGCAGGCGCGGATCCCTGTACACCAGCTCCCGGACAAACAACCCCACCATGTCCTCAAAGAGATCGCTGTGCAGCACATCCCTTTTTGAGTTGCATATTTTATTGTCCGTATAGATGATACATTGTCTTTCATCACGGACAAATCGTTTGCTGCTCATACCGTTCTCCGGCCTTTCTTAAACGGGGCATCTTCTTTTTTGCAAAAAAAAAAGGCCGAAGATCACTGAAAATTCAGTAACTCTTCGGCCTTTTTATTCTGACACGCGTTTTATAAAAAACCCGGTCAGACATGCTGCCATATATGATGTAAGCCTAGAAAGCTGCACCACCGACAAGTCTTTGCCTGTGAATCAGCATGCCAGCCAGACACATGTACTCTGTCTCCCCGGTCTTTGCTTATTTGTTTCGTACCGTATAAATTCTTTTCAGGTATTTATGAAAAATATTGATACGCCACTTGCACCAGCTTACGACTCATCGCCAGCACTGAGAAGTGCTTTATACACATAACAAAACAGGAAATCAATACTATTTTTTTCTATTCCTGAATCCGTGACGACTTTGTGATTGTCTCCTTGTTTTCATTCGACAACGATTTTCACAAATGTAAACGAAGAGGGACTTGTACAAAATCATCAACGAATCGATTGGATAATTCAAATGCATTGGTTCTGTTTAGTCGAAGACACGACCCATTCACCCGAAATCACAACACTATAACAGGCCACTCATATTCCTCTCTGCTAGCTGCAGGGAGCAGAGAAATGATGACAAAAGCACGACCTCCCAGTAAACTATAGAAGATAATAGTTTTTACCACACCATCAAGATTAATTATTCTGGAGGCATATAATGCTGAATTCCATAAGGAGACTAACTCCTTTTTTTCTGTTCTTTTTTACCCTCTGTTTTATTGAGGCAGGCATCATGGCAGAGTACTCCGATGCCCGTTCCCGCGGCGGAGGCCGTTCTTTCCGTTCAACACCAGCAAAAAAAGCTCCTGTAGCCCAAAATCAAAAACCAGGAAACCAGCAGAAGCAGCCCGGAATGAGCCGTGGACTGATGGGAGGGCTGCTAGGTGGTGCTATCGGTGGAATGCTGCTTGGCAGTATGTTTGGAATGGGGGGAAGCGGTATGGGCATACTTCCCTTCCTCCTGCTCGGCGTTGTGGGATACTTTATGTATAGAAGGTTCACAGCCGCCCGCTCTTCCGGCGGGACCTCCCCCGGATATCAACCACCGACTGCAGGTGGCTTCACACCTGTAGCTGCCGTACCCCAAAAATCCGAGCTGGAAGAAGGTCTGGACCACATCCGTATAGGAGACCCCGACTTTGATACAGATTATTTTACTCAAGTGGCATCGGATGTATTCTTTAAAGTTCAGGCTGGTTGGATGCGGCGCGACCTGACTTCCTACAAAACACTTCTCGGAGACCAACTTGCAGCTGAGTACGAAACACAGTTCGCCGAAATGAAGTCGAAGGGTGAGATTAATAAGCTTGAGAATATTTCCATCCGCAAGGTCGAGATTGTTGCTGCAGGTTCTGAAAACGGTGAAGATTTTGTAACTGTTTTTTTTACTGCCAACCTGCTCGATTATACTGTGGATGACAAAACTGGCGATTTACTCTCAGGCAGCATGACTGAACCTGTGAAATTTGCCGAAGAGTGGAGCTGGGCCAGACCCCTGGGTACAGAAGAATGGAAACTGGAGGGAATCAAGGAAGTTTAATCAGGCAGATCGGGAACACCAGCCACATCTCTTAACCGTGCCCGGTGTTCCCCGGGGAGCCTTCAAGCGAGTAATAAACTCCTGCATGCAGAAGTTTATTACTCGCTTGAACCATTCAACAAAACATTTATTGGCAACCTTGATGAACTTTTCACCTCTCTCAGAGAAAGGCTCGACTTGATAGAATTAACGCCCGGTAATTTCCGTAGTGTATTCCTTAGAAATTTCTCATAGGAGGTAAGATTCTCTGCAACAACCAGCAGAAAATAATCCGCCTCACCAGTAACATTGTGGCAGGAGAGTATCTCTGGAATCTCCTGAATTTTCTTTTCAAACTGAAATGGCAAATCATCAGTATGATTTGAAAAGCATATCTGCACTAAAGCCAGTACCTCAAAACCCAAAAGCTCACGATTGAGATTGGCTTGATAGCCAACAATGAGACCTTTCTCTTCCAGACGTTTCCGTCTTCTCCAGCAAGGTGTTTCGCTCATTGCAAGTTTCTCGGCTACTTTGGCATTGGGTATCTGTCCATCATCCTGCACCAACTTAAGTAAGAACAGATCAGTGCTGTCTACCGACAAATTGGGGTGATTTTCCTTCAAACTGGCCTCCTGTTAATAGAATTTTGCTAAATCTACCGTAATCCTTCGTTCAAAAGCAAGGAAATTTCAGAACAACTTTGATATTTTTACGGTGACAAAATTGCAAATATAAGGAGCCCATGGATGATTGAACCAACTCTGTTATCATTATACATCACTGCACTGATTGCAGTTTACATATCACCTGGTCCAGACATGGCTCTAGTCATGGCAATATCAGCTGGTAAGGGGAGAAGCGCGGGCCTGAACACTGCATCTGGTATAGCTGCGGCACGGGCACTCCACGTTCTAGGGTCCGGTCTTGGGTTGGCTGCACTCATTATGGCACACCCATATCTTGAAAACTTTATTCGTGTTGTTGGGGCTATTTTTTTACTGTACTGGGGCTGGAAAATATTTCAAACGCCGTTAAGAATGGATCAGACAAGTAAAGCGATTTCTAATGTGAAATCTAATATTTCACGTGGGTTTATCACCAATTTATTAAACCCTAAAGCGTTGATATTTTGCAGCATGCTACTACCTCAATTTATCTCATCAGGAGAAAATCCGCTGCCACAGTTCATCATACTTGGTGGAATATTAGTCTGTGTAGGACTTATTTTCGATATCTCGTATGTTTTTCTTGCCGATGGTATGGCACAGCGCATGGGAAACAAAATATGCGAAAGAACACAGTCTCTATTTTACCTGGAAAAAATTCGTAATTGGCTTATGGTTTTTGTGTTCGGGGGAATGGCAATTCGATTGTTACTAGGATAGCAAGGCAGAAGGTTATTGACCAATCTCAATCTACAAAAGTTGAAACATTAGTATTAACCTTCCACCTGAACACAGGTGATAAAGAAAATATTGGATCACACTCTATTTATGCTGCATAATTACCTGTCCCATCTTTCTATTCCTTCTTCCCGCAAATCAACGAACGAAACCGCTCAAACAGGTAAAAGGGATCATGGGGGCCGGGACAGGCTTCCGGGTGGTATTGCACAGAGAACAAAGGTTCACTGCGATGACTGATTCCTTCCACGGTCTGATCGTTGAGGTTCATATGAGTAATGTCGATTCTGTTTGGAGAAAGGGAGTCACGCTCAAGAGCAAAGTTATGATTCTGTGAGGTAATTTCAACCCTGCCGGTGAGCAGATTTTTAACTGGATGATTACAGCCGTGATGACCGAACTTCAGGCGACTGGTTCTCCCTCCCAGCGCAAGACCGAGGATCTGGTGGCCGAGACAGATCCCCATAAGCGGTACTTTGCCGATCAATTCTCCTGCTGCAGTTATGGCATAGGTTACTGCAGCAGGGTCTGCAGGGCCATTTGAGAAAAAGACACCATCGGGTTTCATGGCAAGGACATCCCGGGCTGACGTCCGGGCAGGAACAAGGGTGACGTCCATACCGGAGAGACGCAGGCTGCGCAGGATATTCCACTTTATACCGAAATCATAGGCAACGACATGCAGATCAGCAGGAGGCAGGCTTTCCGTAATGCCCCAGGAACGACTGATGGATTCATCTGCGTCCCACTGCTGTATCTTGTCACAGCTGACCCGGGATGCATAGTCTTGATTATCAAGCCCCGCCCACTTGCGGGCAAGTGTTACGGCCTCTTCTTCTGTTATGATTCCTGACACTGCCAGGCAGCCCTTCAGGGTGCCTTTGTCCCGCAATCTGATAGTCAAAGCTCTGGTATCGATGCCGCTGATGGCCGGAACTTCACAGCGAAAAAGCCATGCGGTTAGGGATTCCTCTGCCCGCCAGTTGCTGGGTTCATTGCAGTCATGAACAATCAGACCGCGAGCAAACATTCCTCTTGATTCCATATCAGATGGATTTACCCCGGTGTTGCCAATTTCAGGATAGGTCAACGAAACCAACTGACCGCTGTAAGAGGGATCGGAAAGTATTTCCTGATATCCTGTCATACCGGTGTTAAACACTACCTCGCCAACCGTATCACGGGCAAAACCTACTGAATATCCGTGATATATGGAGCCATCTTCAAGGGCAAGAAAAGCCTTTTTTTCCCTTTTTGCTGCCCAGTTCCAGGATTGTGATTGTTGTTCTTTCATGCTGTTGTCCCTCCCGGCAAATTAACCTGTGGTGCATCAGTGTGATACTCCTGCAGACTGCAGACCGTAAGACGTTTCTTTTTCAAGGTTTCCAGGCCATTGACCGCAGCCTGCAATCCACTTAAAGTTGTGGTGATTGGCAGCCCCCGCATAATTGCCCTGCTGCGCATTTTTACGCCGTCAATCCGGGTTGTGGTGGTACCGGTTGGAATATTAATCAGCCAGTCCACCTGCTGCTCTTCAACAAGATCCAGTATATTGGGACTGCCGTCTGCAATTTTAGCCACAGAAAGGCTTGGAATGGAGTGGTCAGCAAGAATACTGCTGGTACCGCTGGTGGCAAAAATGGAAAAACCCAGGGCAAACAACCTGCCGGCCAGGGGAAGCATGGCCGCCTTGTCCCGGTTACGGATACTTAAAAAGATATTGCCGCTGCGGGGAATACTGTTTCCGGCAGCCAGCTGACTCTTATGAAAAGCAAGATCCATGGAAGGGTCAATACCCATAACCTCACCGGTGGACTTCATTTCCGGGCTGAGCTGCACATCAATCCCAGGGAAACGGCTGAACGGAAAAACCGCCTCTTTGACACTGCAATGAGCCGGAATAACCTCTTCAGTAAACCCAAGTTCATCAAGGCTATGGCCAGCCATAACCAAGGCAGCAAGTTTTGCAAGAGGCACACCAATGGCCTTGCTAACAAAGGGCACTGTTCGCGAGGCGCGTGGATTGACTTCAAGCACATACACCTCTCCGTTATGGACAGCAAACTGGATATTCATTAGTCCGCACACCCGAAGGCCCCTTGCCAGTGCATGGGCATGACTCCTTATGGTTTCCGCCACTGACGGGGAAAGACTTACCGCAGGGATCATGCAGGCCGAATCCCCGGAATGTGCTCCTGCATGCTCAATATGCTCCATGACCGCAGCAACAACTGTTGTTGTACCATCCGAGATGCAGTCCACATCAACCTCCACCGCACCATCAAGGTAGCGGTCAATCAGCACCGGCCTGTCTGTGGAGACCTCAACTGCCTCTGCCATATATGTAGAAAGCATCTCTTCATCATGGACAACCATCATGGCACGTCCGCCCAGTACAAAAGAGGGGCGCATCAGCACCGGAAACCCAATCCCAGCCGCGATTGTTCCAGCCTCGCTGGCGGTGGATGCCATACCGTTTTCAGGCTGGAGAATACCAAGCTTTTCCACCAGCTTACTGAAAAAATCACGATCTTCAGCGGCTTCAATGTCAGCAGGGCTGGTGCCGATGATGGTCACACCGTTTTCTTCAAGATCACGGGCAAGATTCAACGGAGTCTGGCCGCCAAACTGGACAATGACACCATCACATTTTTCGTTCCAGTAAATATGCAGAATATCTTCCAGGGTAAGGGGCTCAAAATAGAGACGGTCACTGGTATCGTAATCAGTACTCACTGTTTCCGGGTTTGAATTAACCATGATGGTTTCAAAATCTGCCCCCTGCAGGGCGTATGAACCGTGGACACAGCAATAATCAAACTCAATCCCCTGACCAATCCGGTTTGGACCGCCACCAATGATCATGATCTTTTTTCTTTCCGTTGCTATGCTTTCATTAACCTCGCCATAGTTTGAATAAAAATAGGGGGTATGGGCTGCAAACTCCGCCGCACAGGTATCCACTTGTGAGAAAACCGGCAGGAGTCCGCACCCCATCCTGGCCCGCCGAACCTTCTCTTCAGTATCCTGTAACAGGTGCGCAATCTGACGATCTGAATAACCAAATTCCTTAGCCTGTCTGAACAGCGGCAGATCCTGAGCAAGCGCGCTCAGCGAGCCGACGCTCCTGATCTCTTCTTCATAGGCGGCAAGCTCAGCAAGATGACCAAGAAACCAAGGGTCAACACGGCAAAGATCGTGGACTTTTTCCATACTCCAGCCCCTTCTAAAGGCAGCCCGTATCAGAAAAATCCGATCCGGCTTTGCAATAAGAAGACGGTTTTCCAGTTCTTCATCAGGTAAGAGTCCCAAAGCCGCATCTTTACCATCGGCACCAAATCCGGCCCTACCGGTTTCAAGTGAACGCAGTGCCTTCTGCAAAGACTGCTTAAAGGTTTTGCCAATACTCATGGCCTCTCCCACAGACTTCATCTGCGTGCCCAGGGTGTCATCGGCCTCTGGAAATTTTTCAAAGGTAAAGCGTGGAATCTTGGTTACCACATAATCGAGCGTCGGTTCAAAACAGGCAGGCGTTTCCCGGGTAATATCATTGCGCAGTTCATCAAGCGTATAGCCTATGGCAAGTTTGGCCGCAATTTTAGCGATGGGAAACCCGGTGGCTTTGGAGGCCAGGGCACTTGAACGGGAGACCCGGGGGTTCATTTCAATGATAACCATCCGGCCGTTTTCTGGATTTAAGGCAAACTGGACGTTGGAACCTCCAGTCTCCACCCCTATTTCACGCATCACCGCAAGAGATGCATCTCGCATGATCTGATATTCACGGTCAGTGAGGGTCTGCACAGGGGCCACGGTGATGGAATCTCCAGTATGAACACCCATGGGATCAAGGTTTTCAATGGAGCAGACAACCATGCAGTTATCCTTTACATCCCGCATCACTTCCAGTTCAAACTCTTTCCAACCCTGGATAGACTCCTCAACGAGTACCTCTGAGGTCGGGCTGTAAAAAAGTCCCCGGGTAACAATTTCTTCGAAGTCCTGCTCATTGTATGCAATTCCTCCACCGGTACCGCCAAGGGTAAATCCGGGCCTGATCACCAAGGGCCAGACATCCAGTTCCTCCTTGATTTTTACTGCCTCTTCAAAGGTATGTGCAGTACCGCTGCGTGGCAGATCAAGCCCGATGTTAGCCATGGCCTCCTTAAACAGCTGCCTGTCTTCCGCCTTGCGGATGGAATGAGCATTGGCCCCCAACAGCTCGACATCATGCTGCTTCAGCACACCTTTGTCAGACAGGTCCAGAGCAAGATTCAGGGCGGTTTGCCCACCAAGAGTCGGAAGTAGAGCATCGGGGTGTTCTCTTGCGATGATGGCCTCAAGGATATCGGGCGCAAGCGGTTCAATATAGGTACGATGGGCAAATTCCGGGTCTGTCATGATGGTGGCTGGATTGGAGTTGACCAGTATCACTTCATAACCCTCTTCCTTCAGGGCTTTACAGGCCTGTACCCCGGAGTAATCAAACTCGCAGGCCTGACCGATAACAATGGGCCCGGATCCGATGAGCATGATTTTCTGTATGTCTGTGCGTCTTGGCATTTTCTATCTCGTCTACCCGCTGATTTGAACGATCACCCACCAGAATATTGTCCCATAAAAAAAACAAAAAAAAAAGGCCGAAGACCGCTTGAGTAACACAGCGATACTTCGACCTTCTATTCCAGGGGAACGCTCCCTAAAGAGCCTGTCTGGACGTGGTGTCGTCTTTATATTTCTGGTGAAAAAAATCCGCTTGGGACTATTCCTGCCGGAACCGCATTACATTCCCCTCAGGTCTCCACCAATGTACCATTCACAGACAGCACTATATATGGAGATATGAAAATGTCAATCTAATCTTATTCCTGATACCTCAGTCCATGAACATTCAATGGTGATATTTGTAACCAAAGTTACTCCCAGTAACCCCCCACAAAGTAGGGCCATTCGGTTTTTATGAAAAGAAGCATTTGTATTTTCAATTAGTCACAAATGGTAATTTGTATTAGTCTTACTTGACCCGATGGAATTAATAACCCTCAATATAAGCAATAAAAGGATAGACTCATGGATAGCTCCACGCTTCTCGGTATCACCACATTTGCATACCTGCTGGCTGCAATCATTTATATCGGCCTCTTTGTTTTTCGACAGGAAAAATTTGGCTCCGTGGCCACCACGGTAACTGCTCTTGCTCTTTTGATCAACACAGCAGGTATTGGCTTGAGATGGATTGAATCGCATCAGATGGGTATTGGCTATGCCCCTTTGTCAAATATGTATGAATCACTGGTTTTCTTCTCTTGGTCCATTGCTGTCTTCTACCTGGGTCTCGAGCATAAATACAAGAATCGTTTTCTTGGCGCCTTCGCCATGCCTTTTGCAGCAGCGGCAATGCTCCTGGCTGAGATGAAAAACCCCGAAATCAGACCCCTTGTGCCTGCCCTGCAAAGCAACTGGCTCATTGCCCATGTGGTCACCTGTTTTATTGGTTACGCCGCCTTTGCAGTGGCTTCCGGTTTTGGTTTGGTTTACCTGCTGAAAGACGGGAAAAAAGCCAGGGGTACGGAAGGGAGGTTTCTGTCACAATTACCTTCTCTGAGAACACTTGACGATATCATGCACAAGACCCTGATAATCGGATTTCTCTGGTTGACTGCGGGAATCATAACTGGTGCCATTTGGGCAAACTCTGCCTGGGGAACTTATTGGAGCTGGGATCCCAAAGAGACCTGGTCCCTTATAACCTGGTTTGTCTATGCCACAGCCTTACATGCCAGATTTACCAGAGGCTGGGGAGGATCCAGAATTGCCTGGTTTGCCATCGTAGGATTTGTTTCGGTAATGTTTACCTATTACGGGGTCAATTACCTCCTGTCGGGCCTGCACAGTTACGGATGAAACGTTTAGTTATAGCGACATGGCTACTTTTAAATTCGCGTTTCCATGTGGCGCTGAAGTACATTTTAACAAGGGGAGAAAATGATGAAAAAAGCATTATGGAAAAACGGTTTTCTGCTGATCATTCCAACTGTCCTTCTATTGGGATTTGCAGCGACACCACTGTGGGCCGCCGATGCTGCTACATGTGTCAGTTGTCATGAAAGAAGTACACCTGGCCAGGTAAAAGACTGGAGGGTCAGCAGACACGCTGAAGAAGATATCGGCTGTGCTGATTGTCATGGCGACAAACATATGACAGCCAAGGATGCTAAACTCGCCCAAATGCCAGATGAGCACGTCTGCAAAGAATGCCATGAAGAACAGTTTGAATCATTTGCCAAAGGAAAGCATAATTTTGGCTGAAAATCTCTTAATGCCATGCCAATCACCCACGTGGAGCCTGACAAACTGATGGAAGGTTGACGTGGTTGCGGTGGCTGTCATAATATGGGGATTAAGAGCGAAGAGGAGAAAAAAGATCAACTGGCAAAAGGATACCGTTATCAAACCAATTCCTGTGATGAGTGCCATACCCGGCATAGCTTTTCAAAAAAAGAAGCTCAGGATCCGCGGGCTTGTCAACAGTGCCATATGGGCTATGACCACCCGCAGTGGGAAATGTGGAGCAGCTCCAAACACGGAACCCGCTGGTTTACCAAAGAAGCTGGTCGTCTGCCAGAAGACGCTGCAGCACCAACCTGTCAGACCTGTCACCTTCCCAATGGTACCCATGAAAACCGCACAGCTTGGGGATTTCTTGGTGTACGCCTGCCACTTCCCGAAGATAAACAGTGGGCCGCAGACCGGGTTACCATTCTCAAGGCTTTGGGAGTGTTGCATCCTGAGACCGGTGAACCGACTGACCGCCTGGAGCTGATAACCTCAGTGGACATGGTTCGGACAACCCAGGAAGCCTGGCAGGTCGAGCGTGACAAAATGATAAATACCTGTAGTCAATGTCATTCGAAATCCTATGCCACGACCCAGCTTGAATTGGGCGACTCAATGCTTCAAAAAGCTGACAGAGTCATGGCACAGGCCATTGAGATTGTTGCGGATCTCTACAAAGATGGAATCATCAAGAAACCAGAAGCCTACGCCTTTGCCTACCCTGATTTCCTCTATTTCATGCAGACTGGTGGCGGTGACATGGAGAATCTGTCAAGTATCGACCAGACCCTTTTCGAGCTGTATATGAAGCATCGGATGCGGACTTATCAGGGACAATTTCATGTCAATCCGGACTATGCCTACTGGTATGGTTGGGCCATGATGACCCAGGGGCTTGGCAAAATCCAGGCCGAGGCCAAAAAGCTCCGTACTTTGCATGAACTAAAGAAAAAATAGTTTTTAGATCGTGGTTACTTTGCAAATCAAATGGAGACACCTGGACGGTGTCTCCATTTTTATTCTCCCCCCACCCTCCGACCTCCCAAAAGAGGGGTCAAGTCCTGAGAAACTAATAGATAAAGCAACATTTTTTCTGTAAATTCGTTTTCCTTTCGGCCTTTTTTTTGCTGTAGCGAGTAGCGCTGTCAGCCAAAAACGTCAAGACCAAGCCCTGCGGGTGCTCCGGCAAAAGAGCTTATTCTTTCATCGTCAGGTACCGGCGCCCGGTCTGCCAGTCATCGGAAATCTGCATAGCCCCGTTCATCATTATGGACATGGCATCTGAAACGCCATCAAAGCCATTGTCAATAGGCAGTTCCATTGCCAGCTCAAATTGGGTATTCTTTACATCGCAGGTCATTGCGGTCTCCTTTCGGTTGGTGTGAATATTTGGTTCCGAAAGGATAAGCAGTGGCCTGCGTTTGCCAAGCTTTAATCAAATTTACAGAAAGAATGGTACACCAACTCTCTTCTTCCTCCAGTAGTCCGGTAACAAACCTGTAACGATTGTCCTGGATTTCCTGAATTATACCTGTTGCCGGTTCTGCTTCTTCCCTAGGGGCTGGTACAGGATACCGGGCCTTTTTATATGCCGTCGGGATATCGATACATTCCCCGGCATCATCCCTGGCTCTACATTTTAAATTTTCATTATAGGAATTGACGGTTTCCTGCAGAGGCCCGCAGGCGGTAAGGAGGAAAAAGAAAAGGAGGGAACTATAACATACTGATGGGGAAAGAATATTCACTGATCACTCCCAGGGTAAATGAAAATAGCGAATACAGACTGCCTGCAATTCTATTTTCTGGGGGGATGACCTATTTGGAAGAAAAAAAAATAAAGGTTTAATCAGAATCATGCTCACTTAATTTAGGAGTTCTGGCTACAGGACAATAACTTACCTCGGAGCAAGCCCTCACGCTTAGGCTCGACTTTCGCATCACTTAAGCGGGGTTCATCAATCTTGGATAAAGTTACAACGCCGCAAGCGACGAGGTATCAGATTCAAGTTTCACAATAAAAAACAAGTGTTCCGTTACTCACCACACAGGCTCAAAGTACCATATTGAGTATTGACATAGACCACAAGACACTATATATAGTAGCATGTTGGTACATTCCATGAAGGGATGTGGCAAGAGGAAACCCGGTGCAAATCCGGGGCTGTCCCGCAGCGGTAATTGGAAACGATCATCATCATAGAGCACTGGGCCATAATTGCCTGGGAAGCGATGACCAGTAGGAAACGGAAGAAATAATGCTCTCCGTTGTGTCCATAAGCCCGAAGACCTGCCAGTGTAAATCAATTCTGACCCATACGGGAATCAGGACATGTCCTTCGAGGAGAGGAATTATTATGTCACAAGCAGACACATCCGTGCGTACTCACGCCACCCATTCACCTATTTTTCAATTCGTCACAAAAAGAAACAACACATCTGTTCCCTTTGATGCCGATAAAATCACTTTAGCGATTTACAGCGCAGGTCGGGCCACAGGGGAATTAGAGCAACCTGAAGCCAAGCGACTGACTATTCGCGTATTAAGCCTTGCCCAGACTGTCATAGATAGAGAAACGATCGAGGTGGAAGAACTGCAGGACTTGGTCGAGGAAATCCTACTTGCCTCTCCCTATAAAAAAACTGCCAAGGCATATATCCTATACCGTGAACAGCGAAATCGTATTCGGGAGGTCACAGCACAATCCGATGTGCGCCTGGTAGATAATTACCTTGATCGGCTTGACTGGCAGGTAAAGGAAAATTCCAACATGGGGTATTCCCTGCAGGGGCTGAATAACTATATCGCCAGTACAATTAGCAAAACCTACTGGCTCAACTCCGTTTATTCCAAAGAAATACGTCAGGCCCACGAGAACGGAGACATTCATATCCATGACCTGGGGCAACTGTCGGTCTACTGTGTGGGTTGGGATTTGCAAGATCTGTTACGCCAGGGATTTCGCGGGGTGCAAGGTAAGGCGGCGTCCAAGCCTGCCCGCCATTTCCGATCTGCGCTAGGACAGATTGTCAATTTTTTCTATACCCTGCAGGGTGAAGCTGCAGGAGCCCAGTCCTTCGCCGATTTTGACACACTCCTGGCCCCCTTTATCCGGCATGACAATCTGGATTATGTTGAAGTACGTCAGGCTATCCAGGAATTTGTTTTCAATCTAAATGTACCCACAAGGGTCGGATTTCAGACCCCGTTCACCAATTTGACCATGGATTTGCAACCACCAGCACCCCTGGCAGAGCAGGGAGTGATTGTCGGCGGTGAAATCCAGGATAGTATATATGGCGATTACCAACCGGAAATGAGTATGATCAACCGGGCTTTTCTGGAAGTCATGGCAGAAGGTGATGCTCAGTCCAGGGTTTTTACCTTTCCCATTCCTACCTATAATATCGGTGCTGATTTTGACTGGGACAATAAGGATCTTGATCCACTATGGGAGGTGACAGCCCGGTATGGCATTCCCTATTTTGCAAATTTCATTAACTCGGATCTCTCGCCGGATGATGCCCGTTCTATGTGTTGCCGTTTGCGGCTGGATACCCGGGAACTGGCAAAGCGGGGAGGTGGGCTGTTTGGTGCCAATCCTTTGACTGGTTCTGTCGGCGTTGTAACTATTAACCTTGCTGCCCTCGGCTGGCAGTCTAAAAACGAAACAGAATTCATGGCTCGTCTCGATGATTTGATGGAAACGGCCCGTACCAGTCTGGAAATAAAACGAAAAATACTTGAACAATACACGGAAAAAGGACTCTATCCCTACACCCGTTATTATCTTCGTCAGATTAAAAAACGGTTTGATTGTTACTGGAAAAACCATTTCTCCACCATCGGTATCATCGGAGCTAACGAAGCTGTTGTTAATCTGTTGGGTTGCGATATAGGTACCAGCGAAGGACAGATGTTTGCACTCAGGTTTATGGATCATATGCGGGGGCGGCTACAAGAGTTCCAAAATGAAACCGGTAATCACTATAACCTGGAAGCTACTCCAGCCGAAGGAACGGGCTATCGCCTTGCGAGGTTGGATAGTAAGCGATTCCCTGACATGAGATGTAGAGTGCAGACCGATAATGGTATCCCGCTTTACTCCAACTCCACCCAGCTGCCGGTGAACTACAGTACTGATATTTTTGAAGTACTTGATCTTCAAGATGATCTGCAGGCTCGTTACACTGGCGGCACGGTGGTACACTGTTTTCTCGGTGAAGCAGCACCTGACCCGCAAGCGGTGAAATCCTTTGTCCGCACGGTATGTCAGCAGTATAAGCTCCCTTACTTTACAATCACTCCATCGTTTTCCATTTGTGGACAGCACGGGTATATCAGGGGAGAACAGCCAAAATGCCCAGAATGCGGAGACGAGACCGAGGTCTATTCGCGGGTGGTAGGCTACCTCCGACCGGTCAAGCAGTGGAACGAAGGGAAACGTGAGGAATTTCGTCACCGCAGTCATTATACAGTTGTGTCTTGATGATTATTGGTGGACTGCAGCCCTGTTCATTCAGTGATTATCCGGGCAGAACCTCAGTTGTAATATTTACCCAGGGCTGTAACTTCCGTTGTCCTTACTGCCATAATGGCTCCTTGCTAGACAGGGAACAGCCAGGAAGGTCGAGTGAAGAAAATGTGTTTGCTTTTTTGCATAACCGCAAGAGACACCTGGGAGGTGTAGTAGTATCAGGGGGAGAACCAACCATTCAGAATGATCTTACCAGGTTCCTGCGTCGGGTCAAAAAACTTGGCTTTCCTGTCAAACTTGATACAAACGGATCTCGTCCTTCTGTTGTTGAGCATCTGCTCACAGATAGGTTGATTGATTATATTGCCATGGATGTCAAAGCACCTTTGGGAAAATATAACAAAATATGCGGTACTACTGTTAAGACAGATTGTATCCTGAAGTCCATTGGGCTGATCGCGACAAGCAACATCTCCCATCATTTCAGAACAACAAAGATAACTTCCATGCTGAACCTAAAGGATCTTGATGCTATCTTGCAACTCGTACCGCCTGGTTCACAACACATTTTTCAATCCTTTGTGAAAGAAACCACATTGCAGGGTGTGTCCTTGCGGGATGAGTATACAAGGGATGAGTCTAAAATAAAAACAGATCGTTGAACAAAAATGAAACCTACAACCATCATACTGATGAGGAAACTGCACCGGTTGTATTTATTTAATTTCAGGGGCTATTGATTGTTTTTTCCGTGTCGTATGTTGACATTATTCTCTATTTAGAATAGCTTGTGTCTGTTTCAGATGCTCGTAACAGAGCTTAATAGGGAACCCGGTGTAAATCCGGGACGGGCCCGCCGCTGTGACCGGGGACGAACGTTGCATGAATGTCACTGTCTGATTTCTCAGACGGGAAGGCGCAACAAGTAGAATGATCCGGGAGTCAGAAGACCTGTCTGAAAAAGAAACGGCATGCATATGCCTATTAGGATTCACTGTTCTCAGTGGTATTCTATCACGTTTCCTCGTGGAAAGGGATGGTGGTATAAAAAAGTATTCGTGGAAAATCAGGGACCTCGAATCTGTTTATTTTTTAATAAATAGATGCGGGGTTTTTTAATTTAAGGCGTTTGCCCCGCATCTGTTTCGCTGATGTAACGCCTTTGCATACCCCTGATTTACATGACCCAAGGATACCC
>Ga0256840_1000483_pt1 | contig 40573 bp, 36 predicted proteins | sample 355202metaG_FD_185969 | JGI IMG/M metagenome (GOLD analysis project Ga0256840, IMG submission 185969) | Hydrothermal vent microbial communities from Mid Atlantic Ridge, Atlantic Ocean - 355-202 | ecosystem: Environmental > Aquatic > Marine > Hydrothermal vents | place: Atlantic Ocean: Mid...
TGTTCTACTATCAGAATAAACAGGTAAGGATAATTTGTTTTTTTTTAGCCAAGACAATCCGTGAACTAAAGCCAAAAATTCCATTAAATTATTGCTTCCTCCTTTAAAAGGACCTTGTTTAAAAAGCAGGATTTTTGTATCGGTATAAACACCTTGGTATTCCGCATTTCCTTTATTATCGCAAGCACCATCAACGGCAATGCTATTTAGAATTGGTTGTCCAATTTTTTTTAACTCCTCTTTACTTAAAGTAGTTTCAAAAATAGTTTTACCTATAAAATCTTCATAATTACCTTGAAGTGCTTTTTTAGCAAGTCCTTCCGTTTTAAACGATTTATATTTAGCATATTGAAAGCCTTCTATTTGTTTTTTACAATCCTCCCACGAAGTAAAAATACCTCTTTTTTTTCCTTCCCAAACAACATAGTATTTCTTCTTTTTTGCCATTGATTACTTTAATTTGCACCTAATTATTTAACAAAAATACAAATTTATATGATTTGTAATTTTACAAATGAAAAAAGAAATAAAAAAACCAGTGATTATTTGTAAAATCTGTGTTCTAATTCACACGCAGAGCTTTGTGATTAAAGAGATTTATTCTTCCAATTACTTTGGCATCCTTATTGTAAGTAAACGCTTGAGTAACTTGAACAGATGAATTGTTTTGAGAGTAACGTATGATGTTTTCAACATTAGTTTTAGAACCAGAGGCAAATAATACTAAATTTTTCATTTTTACATCTTAAAAGTTACATAAAAAAAATTATTATTAACATATGTGAAGTAATTAATATTTTTATTAATTTAGCGCATATAAAAAGTGGTTGTAAATTGTAGATATAAATTAATTGTTTACATTTGCACCGTAATCAAAATTAAAAAATTAAAAAATTATGTCAGACATTACATCAAGAGTAAAGGCTATCATCGTTGACAAATTAGGAGTTGACGAAAACGAAGTAACATTAGAAGCAAACTTTACGAACGATTTAGGAGCAGATTCATTAGATACTGTTGAATTAATTATGGAATTTGAAAAAGAATTCGACATTCAAATACCAGATGATCAAGCTGAAAACATTGCTACTGTAGGTCAAGCAATTACTTATATTGAAGGAGCTAATTAGTAATTATTTTACTTTTTAAAAATTACGAGAGTTACTTTTTTATAAGTTATTCTCGTTTTTTTTTATATCTTTAACCAAATTTTAAATTACATTTAAGAATGAAACTAAGACGCGTAGTGGTAACAGGTTTAGGTGCTTTAACACCCATAGGAAACAATGTTGAAGAATATTGGAATTCTTTAGTAAATGGAGTAAGTGGTGCTGCACCAATAACAAACTTTGACGCTTCAAAATTTAAAACACAGTTTGCCTGTGAATTAAAAAACTTTGAAGTAACTGATTATATTCATCGTAAAGAAGCAAGACGTATGGATAAATTCACACAATACGCTATGGTTGCTGCAGATGAAGCTGTTTTAGATTCAAAATTGGATTTAGATAAAGAAGATTTATCAAGAATTGGGGTGATTTGGGGAGCAGGTATTGGAGGTTTAGAAACTTTCCAAAACGAAGTGCTTTACTATGCAACTGGCGATGGAACGCCAAAATTTAATCCGTTTTTCATTCCAAAAATGATTGCAGATATTGCTCCAGGACAAATTTCTATAAAATATGGCTTTAGAGGTCCTAATTTTGCCACAGTTTCTGCTTGTGCTTCTTCATCTAATGCAATGATTGATGCGTTTAATTATATTCGCCTTGGTCATGCAGATGTTTTTGTAACTGGTGGATCAGAAGCTACTGTTACCATTGCAGGTATTGGTGGTTTTAATGCAATGCACGCTTTATCTACTAGAAACGATGATCCAAAAACAGCTTCAAGACCATTTGATAAAAATAGAGATGGATTTGTTTCTGGTGAAGGAGCAGGTGCTTTGATTTTGGAAGAATATGAACATGCCATTGCTCGTGGAGCAACCATTTATGCAGAATTACTTGGAGGTGGTTTGTCAGCAGATGCACATCATATTACAGCACCACATCCAGAAGGATTAGGAGCAACCGCAGTAATGGAAAACTGTATTAAAGATGCTGGTTTAAAACCAGAAGATGTAGATGCAATTAATATGCACGGAACCTCAACAGGTTTAGGCGATATTGCAGAATCTAAAGCTATTGTAAAAGTTTTTGGTGAACATGCTTATACTATTAATTTGAATTCTACCAAGTCAATGACTGGTCATTTGTTAGGTGCTGCTGGTGCTATTGAAGCTATTGCTTCTATTTTAGCTATTAAAAATGGAATTGTTCCTCCAACCATCAATCATTTTACAGATGATGAAAACATTGATTCTAAATTAAACTTTACTTTTAATAAAGCACAAAAGCGAGATATTAAAGTGGCAATGAGCAATACCTTTGGTTTTGGTGGTCATAATGCGTGTGTTTTATTTAAAAAATTTGAAGAATAAATCAGTCAATGATGTTTCCTTTTTTAAAAAAATTAAATAGCACTACTTCTCCTGAAGATGTAGCATTTTTAAATTATTTAAAAAAAATCATTGGTTTCAAACCAAAAAACAGTTTTTATTATAAAAAAGCGTTTACACACAGTTCTTTCAAAAAAGTTGTAGATGGTAAAAACTATAATTATGAGCGTTTAGAGTTTCTAGGCGATGCTATTATAGACACTATTGTTTCTGCTTTTTTATATCATATTTCTCCTTTAGAAAATGAAGGTTATCTTACCAAAATGCGTTCTAAAATAGTGAGTCGTCAAAACTTAAATAGTTTAGGTAAAGAATTGGAGTTAATAAAATTTGTAAACAGTTCGGTTTCTAAAGAAAAGTTTGGTGATAATATTTATGGTAATATTTACGAAGCCCTAGTTGGTGCTGTCTTTTTAGATAAAGGATATGTTATTTGCGAAAAGTTTGTAAACAATACTTTAATTGCTCCTCATATAGATATTGAACGTTTAGAAGGGAAAATTACCAGTTATAAAAGTGTTTTAATTGAATGGTGTCAAAAAAACAAGAAATCAATTAGTTTTAAAGTTTCAGAAGAAAACACAAAAGAAAAAACCAAGCACTTTACAGTACAATTACTTATTGACCAAAAAGTAATTGCTAAAGGAAGAGCTCCTTCCAAAAAGAAAGCAGAAGAAATTGCAGCAAAACGTGGATATTATACATTTCAAAATAAAATAGAAAATAAAAATAAATAATTTAGTGGACTTTTTTATATCTATTATTCTAAATAGCAATTCAATATTTATGCTGTTTTTATAGTCAATAACATATCCGTTTTATTTTGTGTATAATTAGTCCTTTTATATTAAAATGTAAGGTTTAATTATTCATATATTTTACAACAGCCTGATTGTTAGATAATAATATTTATAATTTCGTAAGATAGCAAGTTTTTTAAAAAAAATGTAAAGCCTAAAACTCACTAAGCTGAACTTATTTTTGATTTATGATGTGATATTATCATTTTAATGTGAATTTTTAAAAATATTTTTCTTAGTTTTATTCACTTATAAATATCTTTGAGAGATTAATATTTAAACTTGATAATGCTTTAAATTTAATACGTATTTTCGTAAACTAAATGAAGCAAAAAAAAATCAGTTTTAAAGAAATAAACAAATTAGCCATTCCTGCTATTATTGCTGGTATTGCAGAACCTTTGTTGTCTATTACCGATACTGCTGTGGTTGGTAATATTCCGTTGAATGCTGTTGAAGCTTTGGCTGCTGTTGGAATTGCAGGTTCATTTATTTCGGCTTTATTTTGGATTTTAGCGCAAACTCGTTCCGCAATATCTGCTATTGTTAGTCAGTATTTAGGTGCAAAGAAATTAGACGAAATAGCAAGTTTGCCTGCCCAAATTATTGTGGTAAATGTAGTACTTAGTAGTTTGATCTATTTGTTAACCGTTGGTTTTGCTTATCAAATATTTTCTTGGTACAATGCAGATGGTTTAATCTTAAATTATGCTGTTTCGTATTATAAAATTAGAGCTATTGGATTGCCATTTACCTTATTTACTTTTTCTGTTTTTGGTGTGTTTAGAGGTTTGCAAAACACTTTTTATCCAATGCTTATTAGTATTATTGGTGCTTTAGTAAATGTAGCTCTCGATTTTGCACTGGTTTTTGGAATACCAAACTTCATAGCACCAATGCACGTTGAAGGCGCAGCTTTGGCAAGTGTTATCGCACAAGTTATTATGGCATTAATTGCCTTGATCTTATTACTCAAAAAAACACCTTTCACATTAAAATTTTCACTACCTTTTAATAAAGAAATCAAACGCTTAATTGGTTTGAGCTTAAATTTGTTTGTTAGAGCATTGGCATTAAATTTTGCCTTATATTTATCAAATTCTTTTGCTACAAAATATGGTGATAGCTTTATTGCAGCACATACCATAGCTTTTCAAATTTGGTTATTTTTTGCATTTTTTATGGATGGTTATGCAAGTGTAGGAAACATTGTTTCTGGAAGATTACACGGAGAAAATAATTATAAAAAAATGTTTTTATTAAGTAAAGATTTAGTAAAATACACCATTGTTGTTGCTGTTATTTTAGGCTTAATTACCTTTACTTTCTACAAACCAATCGGTCATATTTTTACTGATGATAGTACAGTTCAAAACACCTTTTATAGCATTTTTTGGATAGTGATACTCATGCAGCCTATAAATGCTGTAGCCTTTGTTTATGATGGGATATTTAAAGGATTAGCCAAAGCCACAGCATTGAGAAACACCTTAATTATTGCCACTTTTGCAGGATTTGTTCCAGCACTATTTATAGCCGATTATTTTAATCTAAAATTGTATGCAATTTGGATTGCTTTTACTGTTTGGATGTTGTTTAGAGCAGGAATTTTAGTTGTCTTATTTCAAAAAATAATGAGAAGTAACAATATAGACTAATTCTATTTTAGACTTAGATGTTATAAATCTCTAATTCAAAAAAAATTCTTACTCCTCCTCTGTCAATACTTGTATTTTAGGTTTTATAAAAGTTTTTTTATTAGCTATTTTATTTTCAAATGCCAAAAGTAACGCAGGTAATAATAATAAATTAGAAACCATTGCAAATAATAAGGTAATAGAAACCAATCCTCCTAAAGCAATTGTTCCTCCAAAACTAGAATACATAAAAATTAGAAATCCAAAAAACAGGACAATAGAAGTGTAAAACATACTCGTTCCCGTTTCTCTAAGTGCTTTATAAACAGATTTTCTAACTTTCCAGTTATTAGCAATTAATTCTTGTCTGTATTTTGCTAAAAAGTGAATGGTATCATCTACCGATATTCCAAACGCAATACTAAACACTAATATAGTGGAAGGTTTTATAGGCACACCTGCATAACCCATCAACCCTGCCGTAAATAATAAAGGTAAAAGATTTGGAATTAATGAAATTAATATCATTTTAAACGATCTAAACATCCAAGCCATTAATAAAGCAATTAAAAATATTGCCAAACCTAAAGAAACAGCAAGGTTTTTAACTAAATAAGTTGTTCCTTTTAAAAACACTAAGGCTTTACCTGTCATGGTAATTTTAAACTTTTCTTTTGGGAAATATTTCTTGACTTTGGCAGATAAACGCTCTTCAATTTTATCCATTTTCTCTGTACCAACATCTTTCATATATGTGGTCATTCTAGTATATCGACCAGTAGAATCTACAAAAGTTTTTAACATATCTGAACTGGTCTTAGAATTTTTGGTATATTCTAATAAAAAATTCTTCTCTTGTGAAGTTGGTAATTCGTAATATTTAGGATTTCCGTTATAAAAAGCTTGTTTAGAATATTTAACAAGATTAATTACAGACACCATAGGAGATAATCCGTCAATTTCATCAATAGCATCTTCTATATGATTCATCCGTTTTAAGGTAGAAAGTTTCATAACTCCTTTAGGTTTCTTAGTATCCACTAAAATTTCTAAAGGCATAATTCCGCCAAATTCTTTTTCAAAAAATAAAATGTCGTTATAAAATTCTTTTCCTTTTGGCATATCTTCAATCAAACTACCAGAAACTTTAATTAAATACACACCAATAATACTTACCACTACCGCAACAAATGTTCCAATAAAAATAGCAATTCTACGATGTCTTACCATGTTTATTAGCCAATCTACAATACCATTCATCCATTTTTTCTCTAAATGTTTTAAATGTCTTTCTTTAGGAATAGGTAAAAAACTATATAAAATAGGAATTAAAAACAAAGACAAAAAGAAAATAGACATTACATTGATAAATGCCACAATTCCAAATTCATTAAGCACTTGACTTTTAGTAAAAACAAAAGTCCCAAAACCGAAAGCAGTAGTTAAGTTGGTCATTAAAGTAGCATTACCAATTTTTGAAATAACACGCTGTAAAGCACGTCCTTTATTTTTATGATTTTTTATTTCTTGTTGGTATTTATGAATTAAAAAAACAGCATTTGGCACTCCAATTACAATAATTAAAGGCGGAATTAAAGCGGTTAATACAGAAACTTCATAATTTAACCAACCCATAAATCCAAAAGCCCAAACTACTCCTAACCCTACAACAAACATGGTAATAAATGTTGCTCTAAAAGAACGGAAAAATAAAAAGAAGATAAAACCCGTGATAAAGAAAGCCAATCCAACAAAAGTACCTAGTTCTCCCATAATACTATCAGAATTCAACGTTCTAATATAAGGCATACCAGAAGTATATACTTTTATATTGTTCTCTTTGCTGAATTTAGTTATAGCAGGAATGAGTTTTTCATGAATAAAATCATTTCGTAATTTAGTATTTACAATGCTTTTTTTCATATACAGTGCTGTTCGCACAGTACCTGTTTCTTTATTAAAAAGGAGGTTATTGTAAAAAGGTAATTTATTAAAAAGTTCTTCTTTTATTTTTAATACCTCAGCATCAGTAGTCGGTTTTTTATCAAAAATAGGCTTGGTAATAAACTTTTTATGTTTTTTATCTTTTACTAATTTTTTAATATCTCCAACGCTTATAGCTGCTTCAATACCATCAAATTTATTTAATTCTTCGGCTAATTCATTCCACTGATTAAATACTTTAACAGTAAATATTTTAGGATCTTTAACTGCCATTACAATTAAGTTTCCTTCTTCTCCAAAAATCTTTAAAAAATGATTGTACTCTTGGTTTACAATATGATCTGATGGCAGTAGATTAGCCTCAGTATGTGAAAAGTGGATTTTATGAAATTGTGTTGTTAAGAAAAAGGTAAACGCTGCTAATAATAGTAAAATAATATATTTTCCTCTAATAATTATCCTTGCTACGTGTGCCCAAAAATTCATTTAACTTACTGTATTATTTTAAATAAGATGCAAATATATTAAAATAAAAAACAGCCTTTCCTATAATTTATCTAATAAATTTTGGGCTTGTGCATATTTTTCTGTGTCTTTTGGGATGGTTTTAAGCAAATCATTACACGTTTTATAATCTTTTTGTTTTAATTTACTCAAAGCTAAATACCAAGTTGCCTCATTTTTGTAAATAGAGTTTCCTTTGGATAAACTACTTAATATTTCATCAGCTAACTGAAATTTATTCTGTTCTATTAAACAAATTCCTAAATAGAGTTGTAATTCAACTTTTGTTTTATCTTCATCAAGTAAAATTTTAAATTCTTTTGATGCTTTTAAAAAATCTTTGGAGTTAAAGGCTTTCTGCGCTTCCATTAAATGGGAATTATTATCTCCTCTAACCACTAAATTTATCTGTTCAAACTGATTGTAATCATAATAATTAGGTGCTTTTTTATCAGAATTCATCCATAAAATAGAAGCAAATAAAATTACACTTGCCGCTACTAAATACTTGGTATATCTTCTTATAGAAAAAACTTTTGTTTTTGGTTTAACAGCTTGCTTAACCAATTTGAGTTTTGAGTTGTTTTTGATATGGAAATTACCTAAATCCTCTAAAGTATTTCTCAATTTATTTTCTTCATCATAATTAGAAAATCGTGAGGATAAACTTGAATTAATTTCTTTATACAAAGCAACTTCTTTAGCAAAATGAGCATCATTTTGTAATTTTTCTTTAAATTTATGGAGCGAATCTCCTTTTAATTCTCCTAAAAGGTAGTTTTCAATTTCTAAATAATCTATCTCTTTTTTCATCTTTTTACTATGTTGTTAGTGAATCATAATTTGATGAATTTTTAATCATTTTAGTCAGTTTGCTCATACATTCTGATTTCTTTTTGCGAGCATAACCATAAGTAACTCCTAATAATTCCGCTACTTTTTGCATTTTTTTTACTTTAAAAGCTAAATCTAATAATTCTTTACATTTTCCGCCTAATTCAATTAATTTGTCTTGAAATAGATTTGTTCTTTTTTCGTGTAATTCGGTTTCATTGGCTAAAATTTCTTGTTCATCAGTTATAGATGTAATTTCTTCTAGAATTGTTACCTGTTTTATTCCTTTTTTATTTAAAACATTCAACCATTTTCGCTTACAAAGCAAAAAGAAATAGGCATCAAACGGACAAGTAAGCACAAAGTTTTTTTCTTTTGCTTGATGATAAATAGTAATTAATGTTTCTTGAATAATGTCTTGTGCATCATCTGCTGATCCACTATTTTTTGAAACATAACCAATAATTTTACCTGAGAATTTACGGTATAATTCATTTAAAACACGACTGTCATTATTGAGTAATGCAGTAATATATTTATGATCTTGATGTGGTTTTTTATCCATAATTAACAATGGCTAAAGTAAGAAAAAATAATAAATAAATCAATAACAGTTTATCTAATCAAATAAGCAGTTCATCAAACCAACCTCATAGTTTATAGAATATGCTGTTTTTTATAGTTAAAAATAGGTGATTTTTATGATTAGGTAACAAAATTTCTTTTTTCTGATATAAAACTATATTAACAAAAAACATAAAATCATGAAAACAAAATTATTTTTTTTAACAGTATTAATGTGTAATTTATTATTTGCACAAAATTTTTCGACAACACCTGTTTACAATCCATTTGGAATTGCTACAAATCCTAGTAATGGTGTTTATCAACCAACTTTTGTAGATATTGATAATGATGGAGATTTTGATTTGCTAATGGGAAGGTCTAAGTCTGACGCAACAACTGGAGTTAATGATAATGATAGAATACTACAACTTTTTGAAAATATTGGAACAGTATCTAATCCTGTGTTTTCTGCTCCAGTTACATTACTATCTGGTTTAAGTTCAAATAATCCAGATAACAATTGGGTTTTTATTCCAAGTTTTGCAGATCTAGATAATGATGGAGATTATGATTTATTAGTAGGTAGAGGAAGTTACAGTGGTCACAATTTTGAGTATTATGAAAATACAGGAACTGCTAATTCGCCTGTTTTTTCATCAACACCTACCTCTTATTTAACACTTCCAAACGCGTATTCACCAGCATTGTACGATTTTGACAATGATGGAGATTATGATTTAATTGCAGGAAATGAACCAGATTACACAACAACAACTACACAAGTTAATGTTCAATTTTTTGAGAATATAGGAACAATAACAACTCAAAACTTTTCAACTACTGGAGTAACCGTTTCAAATATAACTGGTGTTAACACAGCTAACATTGCCTTAGGAGATTTAAATTTAGATGGTAATATTGACCTTTTACTAGCGGAAAATTCGCCCAATTTAAAATATTTTACTTCTGATAATACAGGGAATATTACACCAATGGGAACTTTAGTTACTGGTGTAGATTACAGTCAATATCCAGCTCTTGTAGATATTGATAATGATGGTGATTTAGACGTTTTTATTGGTTCAGAAGTTAGTTTAGTATATTTTGAGAATACAGCTACTGCTTCAATAAATAATATTAGTACGGTAAATAAGATGACTTTATATCCAAATCCTGTAAAGGATAAACTTTATTTTAATGAAGAACATATTATTTCATATAAAATAACAGACATTCTTGGTAAAACAATTCAAAAAAACAACTTAAAAGAAACTCATTTTATTGATTTGTCTAATTATAAAACAGGAATTTATTTTATAAAACTAAAAAATACAACGGGAAATATTTATCAATCTAAAATTATAAAAAAATAAAAGAGGTAACAAAAATAGAATGTATTTGATATAAGGTTGAACACATTTAAACACTCAAAAATGAAAACACAAAACACAAATTTTACGCAATCGAATAATAGTAGATTGGTAAACCTTTTTACAGCACTTACTTTATTGATATTTTTATCATTAACCAGTTGTAAAAGCGATGAAAACAACCAAGAAGATAATCAGCAACCAGACGGTGTAGCCTTAAAACAATATTTTAATGATAAAAGGCAAGATGCTGTACAAGAATTTACAGAAGATTTTTGTTCTGGATGCGTAGTTTCTGTAACAGGTAGTCAAGGAACAAAAGTAATTTTTCCTCCAAACTCTTTAGGTTTAAACGGAAATCCCGTTACAGGAGATGTTACTATTCAGCTTATAGAAATTTACGGAAAAAGTGGTATGGTTTTACAAAACAGATCAACCAAAGGAAAAAAACCTAATGGCGATGAAGAAGCCTTAAATTCCGCTGGAGAATACTTTATCAATGCAAAACAAAACGGAACGCAACTTGATATTTTAACACCTATTACAATAGAAAGTAAACAAATAAATGCAGCAGATGTAGGACAAATGAATATTTTTAAAGCAGGTAAAAACTTAGAAGATGAAGGTATTTGGCAAGAAGTAAATGAAGATGGTGATAACGAACCAGATATTGCAACTGTTTTACAGCGTGAAGATCCTGTAACTCATGAAATCTATGAATTATTTAGTTTCCCAATTCATGATTTTGGATGGACTAATTTAGATAGATGGTATAGTTACACAGGACAATTAACCGATTTATTTGTAGATGTTCCAGATGGTTACAATGAAACCAATTGTGAAGTTTATTTGTCTTATGATGGTGAAACAGGTTTAGCAAATATGGATACTTGGGACGCTTCTCAACAAATGTTTACAGAACATTTTGGAAGAATTCCAGTAGGTCAGCAAGTACATTTTATAATGCTTGCAGAAATTAATGGCGTAATGAATTACGCTATTCAACCAGCAACTATTGTAGATGGTCATATAGAAGTATTTACCAGCTTGCAACCTGTTACAGATGCAGATTTAACAGCTTTATTGAATGCGTTACCTTAAATTGTTATAAAAACAAATAAGTCTTTCAAAATAAAAATCCTTTAAATCTTTGATTTAAAGGATTTTTTGTTGGCCTACTAGGACTCGAACCTAGAACGACGGCACCAAAAACCGATGTGTTACCATTACACCATAGGCCAATACCTTACTTACAGAGTTTGTAAGCGAGTGCAAATTTAATATAAACTTTTAATATAACAAGTATTATTTAAAAAATATTTTTGTCTTCGATTTCTTAGATTTAAATTTTTGGTTTTACTGTAAATTCAGTGGAACAATATGATCAAAATCTAATTATAAATTATGATTGTAATTGAAATATGATTTTTAGACGGTATTCAGAATCTAATCGTAAAACTTGAAATGAACGAATCTTGAAATTTTCTGCTGTTTGATTTTCGTTAATAGGTTCAGGATTATTAGAATAAGTTTATAACGGAACGAATTCAGAAATTTAGATGCTGAATGATAAATTTAGATTAGCTTTCGTAAGCCTAGATTTTATTGATTCGTTTTTTTATCAATGTTAGTCGCTAATTTTCACAGATTTGTAAGGATTGTTACATCGTTATGCCGAATTTATTTCAGCATCACATGATGATACTAAAAACCATACAGCTTAGTGCACTTGGTGGTTAAATCTCCCACAGATTATGCAGAACTGTAAGTTTATAGAAACACAGATATTCAGGATAACGTAGATTTACAAAGATTTTTAGCAACTAATTACTCAAATTTACACGGATTATTTGAGTGTTAAAATTCACACAAAATTCTATGTATTTCTTATGTGTCTATGTGGTTAAAACCCATACAGCTTTGCGCTCTTTGTGGTTTGATCTCCTGCGATTACGCAGATTTTCGCAGAACTGTGTGGAGAGCTGTGTGTTTATGGAAACTCGGAGCTTACGGATGACATGGATTTTCACAAATATATTGGTTAAAAAAACCTACCAAATAAATTGATAGGCTTTCCACTTATTATGAAAAAAGTATTTTAGAATTTAACTGTTACACCTGCTCTTACAGAAGTACCGTTAATTCCAAATTGATTGGTTTGATATGGATAAACAAATCGTCCTCCATAATCTAAACCTGTATTGGTGTTTAATTTATCTGGATAAACATTTAATAAGTTAAAGGCAGCTAAATTTAAACTGATTCTTTTTGAGTATTGATAATTTATTAAAAGGTCTGTTAAGAACTTAGCGGCAAAAGTTTGATCTTTGGTTGAATCTACTGCGTGTTGCCAAGTAATCGCTCCAAAATAGTTATTATTTAAACTAATATCCCAAGTATCCATAGTGTATTTTATACCTAATGAGCCTTTAATGTCTGGTCTTCCTGTTTCAATTCTACTTCTTTCTGTTCTGTTGAATATATCATAACCAGCTAGTAAAGAAGGTTTTTTAACATCACCAACAATTTCTGTAGTATTCCAATTTGCAGCTAGCGAAAAGGCTAAAACACCACTTGAAAAACGAATATTATCATACTTTGCTACAAAATCAATTCCTTGTGTTGAAGTATTTATTGCATTGGTGAAGAAATTAAAGCTTGAAGCACCAGCATCAGCTAAAATAGCATCATAAGGATGAACAACGGTTGTTAAATCTATAAAATCACTAGTTAAAATAGTTCTGTTATCCACATCAATTTGATAATAATCTAACGATAAACTAAAGTTTTTCATTGGAATAAAACTAAAACCAATATTCATATTTGTTGAAGTCTCAGCTTCTAAATTAGTTATTCCTAAAGAAGTTCTTTGTGCTTGATTTAACAATAAAACTTCGTTGTGTTGTGTGTAATTGATAAATTGCTGTTGCATTGCAGGAGCTCTAAAGTTTGTGCCATAAGAAGCTCTAACTGCTCCTTTATCACCAAATTTATATCTAGCATTTGCTTTATAAGACACTTGGTTACCAACATCTGAATAATTATCATATCTAGCAGCTGCTCCAAATAAGAAATCTTCTGTAATATCATAATCTAATCCTAGAAATGCTCCAAAACTATTTCGGTCTTTTTTGAGCTTATTTTTATGTTTAAAACCGTTAAAACCAACAGAACCACTATTAAACCAAGAACTTATTGCTCCTTGTTTTTCTCTAAATTGTTCTGTTTTATATTCAGCTCCAAAAGCTAAATGCAAAGCGTCAAATGATTTAGTAACATCAAGATTTGCTATGGTATTTTGAAAACGGTAACCACCATTATCAAAATCCTTACGACTATCACCAGCCATATCAATGTTTAACGATTCGTTTACAAAAGTATCTACATCATTAATTCCAAACGTTCCACTTACATCAAAGTTAAATCCGTTAGTTTTATACTTCACGCCAAACACATCCATATTATCCATAATGCTTGTTTTAAGTTCTGGCGTATAACCTTGTCCATTATATAAATTGGCAGGATCCATTCCCATATATGGAGCAATTCCCATAAGGAAAGATTTTCCTTGACTTACTCCTCCACCAACAACTGCATAAAACTCTCCTTTACCATTACTAAATGGTTTTGCTCCGTTAAAGTAAACATTTCCTGTAAGCATTCTTGGTTGTCCAACAACCATTCCTAAATCTGGATTATCTTTTATCCAAGAATTAGCACTAGAAATACTATAGATATCATCTTTTCCTGGTTCACCAGCTCTATTGGTGAAATCTTGATAATTTACGGCAACCGTATAATTTACATAAGCACCTTTTTTATTAGAAAAAGCACCGTTTACATCACCACCAGCTTCCATTCCATCTCCTTTTGTAGTAATTCCTGCTTTGTAATTTACTGTAATATCATTAGTGTTTGCTTTTAACACAATATTAATTACTCCAGCCATAGCATCAGAACCATAAATAGATGAAGCTCCTTCTCTTAAAATTTCAATATGATCTATTGCTGCAACAGGAATACTTTTAAAATCAACGCCTACTTCTCCTTTTCCTTGCGTATCATTAATATGTGCAATAGCACTTAAATTTTTACGTTTTCCATTAATTAAAACCAACATTCTACTAGAACCTAATCCTTTTAAATCTGACACATCAAAATGGGTAGATACATCAGCGAAAGCTTGAGTAGTGGAGTTAAAAGAAGCCACACTATATGCCAAAACATCACTTAGGCTTACTTGACCTGTCTGATGAATATCTGCCATACTAATATTTGTTATTGCAACAGGAGAATTTAGTAAAGTACGTGATTTAGTTGCGTTACCAGCACTTAATGTTTGCTGATTACTTAAATCTTCTTTACCTAGAGTAACTGTAATATCACTTTCATTAGTAACTGAAACTATCGCTTCTTTATAACCAATCGCTTTAAAAATCAGTTTTGTTGGTAAGATACTCACTCTTAAACTAAAAGAGCCATCCTCTTTAGTTCTTGTATGGTTGGTTGCTTTATATTCTTGTACTTTTACATACGGAAGTAAAGCACCATCTTTATCTTTTACTGTTCCTTTTATAGTTTGTGCTATTGCAAAAATAGGCAGTAAAAATAATACTACAAATACAAAATGATTGATTTTAATACGTGTCATTAATTTTAGGTTTGATTAATAACTACAAATATTGTGAATTAATTTAGTTTATGCAAATTTTAGTTTTACTATTTACAAAATAAATCCTTTTTTTAGGCGTTTTATTCTTAATTTAGAGCTATTCATCTATTTTTTTAAGTTTAAAGGTTTAAAAATATTAAGTTGTGAGTGAAAATAGTGTTAATCTTTAAAGAACTCATTGCGTTTTTAATAAAAGTTGTAATATTGCTTTCCTTTTTTAGGATTCCATTTAAAATGGAATTTTTATAACAAACAATTCAAATACAAAGAACACATGAAATTTAATATTAGTTTTCTTCTTATCGGTTTATTTTTTCAGCTTCAAGCTCAAGAGAATACATTACAAAGTAAACGCTTAGATACCATTGTTAAAACGGAAGAAATTCAAGTAATATCAAAATCTATTGACACATTACAACTTTCTGAAATAAAGCCAACATTAATTCAAACCGAACCAGCTCCTCTAACAGAAACATATATCAACGAAGACTTATCTATGTTGTCTGATGATGAGTACGCAAAAATTATTGATGATTTATGGTTTTCTGAATTAGAGAATTCTCCGTTAAACATCAATAAAATAGACATTTTAATCCATAGTGATGAAACGGAATTAACTACAGCTATTTTTAAAGAAAGATTGGCATATTTAAACAGTAAAACACCGTTTAATATTGAATATAATGAAATTTTGGAAGCTATTGTTAAATCCTTTTTAAAACATAAAAAAGATAAATATGCAAAATTATTAGAAAAGGCATCTTATTATTTTCCAATGATTGAAGCGCAATTGGCAAAGTATGATATTCCGCTTGAAATGAAATATTTAGCAGTGGTTGAATCGGCTTTAAATCCAAATGCAAAATCACCAGTTGGCGCAACAGGTTTATGGCAATTTATGTATCAAACAGGAAAGCAATTTAACTTAAATGTAAGCTCTTATGTAGATGAACGTAGTGATGCGCAAAAATCAACCGAAGCAGCTTGTAAATATTTAAAAGCCTTAAATAATACCTTTCAAGATTGGGATTTGGCTTTAGCAGCCTACAATTCTGGTCCAGGAAATGTAAGTAAAGCGATAAGAAGAGCTAAAGGATACCGAAATTATTGGAATATCAGAGATTTTTTACCTAGAGAAACGGCTAGTTATGTTCCGCTTTTTTATGCAACTATGTATATGTTTGAATTTGCAGATGTTCACAATATAAAAGCATCAGAAAATAAATTACAATTTTTTGAAGTAGACTCTATTAGAGTGCAACAACAAATTACTTTTGACCAAATTACTCAGGCTATTCCTATTGAAAAAAATGTATTAAAATTTTTAAATCCGCAATACAAGTTAGAAATTATTCCTGTTATAAAAGATAGAGATTACAGCTTGGTTTTACCCAAAAGTTTTATAGGTTCTTTTGTTCAAAATGAAGACCGAATTTACGCCTACGCTAAAGCAGATGATGCCAAAAGAGAAAAGCCATTACCAAAATATACCGAAATGAATAATCGTATTCGTTACAAAGTTAAAAATGGCGATTTTTTAGGAAAAATTGCTAGACGATATGGTGTAAGTGTAGCTAAAATTAAAAGATGGAATGGTATGCGTTCTACAAAATTAAGAATAGGACAACGCTTAATTATTTATCCTAGAAGGATGTAATTGTAAGCAGTGTTTTCAGTGTTCAGTCTTCAGTTTGCAGTCTTCAATTTGCAGTCTTCAGTGTTCAGTCTTCAGTTTGCAGTCTTCAGTGTTCAGTGTTCAGTTGGCAGTGTATAGTTTAAAGTACAACAATAAAATCTCCGTGCAACTCTGTGCATCTCTGTGAAACTCTGTGTAAAAACAGTCTTCAGTTGGCAGTGTATAGTAAAAAAACAATAAAATCTCTGTGTAACAACAAAGAACATCCTAAAAAAATAGTTCCTTTGTAGGGTTTTTTAAACTTAAGTTGTTATATTGCAACTAGTCTTACTTTAAACCTTATGAAAAACTATTATCAAATTCTGTTACTTTTTGCTCTTATTGTTATAAATACAAGCTGGATTTCTTTAAATAAAAATACGAATCCTTCTATTAAAGATTACAACTCACAAGCAAAATCTACTCTTGTTGTTTGTGGAGATATGTTTACTGATTCAGGAGGAGCTAATGGTAATTATTCTAATAATGAAAATATAACTACCACTATTTGTCCTGATAATACAGGTGATATTGTTACTGTATCTTTTTTATTCTTTAATGTAGAAACTAATTTTGATAAATTAAAAATTTATGACGGAGATACTACTACTCATTTAATAGGAGAATATACAGGAACAAATTCTCCAGGAACTATTTCTGCAACACAGGCAAACGGTGGATGTTTAACTTTTGTTTTTACATCAGATTTTAATGAAAATCGTGAAGGTTGGCTTGCCTCTGTTTCTTGTGAAACCCCTCCGTTATGTGAAACGCCATCCAATATTTTAGTAGATAATATTACAGAAAATACAGCTACAATATCTTTTAATGATACCAACCAGCCTTCAGCTTCAACTTGGGAAGTAGAATATGGTAATACAGGCTTTATTCAAGGAAATGGTACAGTATTTACAACAAATAGCACTTCATTTACAATTTCAGGTCTTAATGGAGGCGTAACTTATGATGTTTATATACGAGCACTTTGTGGAAATGGTGAATATAGTTATTGGTCTTCATTAACTACTTTTACAACAGTATTATATGTTCCTCTTTGTGGAGAAGTATTTTATGATACAGGAGGTGTAAACGATAATTACTCTAATTATGAAAATAACACCATAACCATTTGTCCAGAAGTTAGTGGAGAAATTGTAATTGCTTCTTTTAGTTCTTTTGAAATAGAAAATAATTACGATTTTTTAACCATTTATGATGGAGATACTACTGCAAATTTAATAGGTGAATATACTGGAATAAATTCTCCTGAAACAGTTTACGCTACTTTAGCTAATGGAGGATGCTTAACTTTTGTATTTACATCAGATTTTACTATAAATAGAGCTGGTTGGGAAGCGTATATTACTTGTCAAACTCCTCCATCATGTTTTCCTCCATCTGATGTTATTGTAGATGCTGTTTCTTTTGATTCAGTAAGTTTGTTTATTAATGATGCTAATCAGCCACAAGCTCCTTCTTGGGAAGTGGAGTATGGTGTAGCTGGTTTTATTCAAGGTACAGGAACAATTTACACTACAACATCAGATTATTTTACCATTAACGGATTAATAGCAGGAACAACTTATGATGTTTATGTGCGTTCTAATTGTGGAAATGGTGATTATAGTATTTGGTCTGTTCCTATTTCTTTTACAACTACTTCTTTACCGCTTTCTTGTGGAGATGTGTTTTATGATACAGGCGGAATCAATTCCAATTATGATAATTTTGAGAATATAACAACTACAATTTGTCCTATAAATAGTGGAGAAGTGGTAACGGTTACTTTTAATAGTTTTGAAGTAGAAAACAACTATGATAAATTAAAAATTTATGATGGTAATAGTGTAAATAATTTAATAGGTGAATATACAGGAAACAACTCTCCAGGAACTATTTCTGGAACATTAGCAAATGGTGGATGTTTAACTTTTGTATTTACATCAGATCAAAATGTTACACGTTCTGGTTGGGAAGCTACCATAAATTGTGGAGCACCTCCTTCGTGTTATACACCATCAGAATTTATTGTAGATAGTGTAGCTAATAACTCGGTTTCTCTTTTTATAAGTGAAGTGAATAGTCCTCCTGCATCAACTTGGGAAATTGAATACGGACCTACTGGTTTTACTCAAGGAACAGGTACAATTTATACTACAACAATAGATTATTTTACTATCAATGGTTTGTCTTCAGGAACAACTTATGAAGCGTATGTTCGTGCTATTTGCTCTGATTCAGATTCAAGTTTTTGGTCTGCTAGTGTTACGTTTACTACAAGCGGTGTAGCTGCTGTAACGGATTTGAAACTAGCTAAGTTTAATATTTTTCCTAATCCTACAAAGAATACTATTACAGTACAACTTAATGACTTTGATATAAATTTTAGTATAAAAATAACGGATATTCAAGGTAAAAAAGTGCTTTCAAAAAAAGGATTAACACAACAAACTAATATTGATGTATCTAAACTAGAAAAAGGTGTCTATTTTATAAATATTCAAACAAGAAAGCAACGTTTTATTAAAAAGATTATTAAGAATTAATTTAAAGAAAATAGCAGATAGCGGATAGTTTCAAATAAAAATAGTTCTTAAATAACTTGAGTTAATACTTAAAGTTGGTTTAACCAACCACTTTTAATAAAAAATAATTCTTTTTACCACGTTGTAAAAGAATAAATTTATCTGCAATTAAATCGTTTTCAGATAAAATAGCAGTATCTGTAACTTTTTCTTTATTTACAGAAATAGAGTTTTCTTTTAGGGCTCTACGCGCCTCGCCATTTGATTTTAAGAAACCTGATTTTTCGTTTAAAGCAGTAATAATTTCAATACCATTATTTAAATCCGTTTTTGAAATTTCTGCTTGCGGAACTCCTTCAAAAACATCTAAAAAGGTTTGTTCATCTAAAGTTTTTAAATCTGTTGCAGTTGATTTTCCAAATAAAATATTAGAGGCTTTTAAAGCGTTTTCATAAGCCTCTTTACCATGTGTCATAATGGTTACTTCTTCGCCAATTTTCTTTTGCAATAAGCGTAAATGTGGATTTTCTTGATGTTCTTTAATTAAAATTTCAATGGCTTCCTTTGTTAAAAAAGTAAAAATTTTAATGTATTTTTCAGCATCAGCATCACTAGCGTTAAACCAGTATTGGTAAAATTTATAAGGAGATGTTCTGCTAGAGTCTAACCATATATTTCCACCTTCGGTTTTACCAAATTTTGTTCCATCTGCTTTGGTAATTAATGGGCAAGTTAGTGCATAAGCTTTGCCTTGAACTTTTCTTCTTACTAATTCTGTACCTGTAGTAATATTTCCCCATTGATCTGAACCACCAATTTGTAATTTGCAATTTTTTTCTTTGTATAAGTGTAAAAAATCAAAACCTTGAATTAATTGATAGGTAAATTCTGTAAAACTCATTCCAACATTAGACTCAGAACTCAATCGTTTTTTAACTGAATCTTTTGCCATCATATAATTTACCGTAATGTGTTTACCAATATCACGAGCAAAATCTAAAAAGGACATGTTTTTCATCCAATCGTAATTATTTACCAATTCTGCTGCGTTTGGTTTATCAGACGTAAAGTCAATAAAACGTTCTAATTGAGATTTTACACCTGCAATGTTTTGCGCTAAAGCCTGTTCGTCTAGCAAGTTACGTTCAGCTGATTTCCCTGAAGGATCACCAATCATTCCTGTTGCACCACCAATTAAAGCAATGGGTTTGTGTCCATGACGTTGAAAGTGCATCAATAAAATAATTTGCACCAAACTACCAATATGTAATGAGTCTGCGGTTGGATCAAAGCCAATATAAGCTGCTGTCATTTCCTTAGCTAATTGTTCTTCTGTTCCTGGCATAATGTCGTGTAACATTCCTCTCCATCGTAATTCTTCTACAAATTTTTTCATTTTATTAGTTTTTATTGGTCGCAAAGATAGAAAGAATTCCTTATTAGTAAATAAGCAAACCAACAATTTTCTGTATTTTAGCCAAATGATTCTAGTTACTGGAGGAACAGGTTTAGTAGGTTCGCATTTGTTGTATCAATTGTCTTTAACAAAAGATAAGATACGTGCAATTTATCGCTCTGAAGATAAAATTAAATTAACAAAGCGTGTTTTTAGTTATTATACCAAAGACGATGCTTTTTTTAATAAAATTGAATGGCTTAAAGCCGATGTAACCAACGTGTCATCGCTTGAAAAAGCATTTAAAAATATTAATTTAGTGTATCATTGTGCTGCAATTGTTTCATTTGATGCAAGAGATTATCAGCAAATGCGAAAGGTTAACATTGAGGGTACGGCAAATATGGTAAACTTTGCTTTAGCAAATAATGTTACTAAATTTTGCTTTGTAAGTTCTATTGCTACCATTGAAAAAAACACTTCAAATAATCTTATTACCGAAACCAACGAATGGAATACCGAAACCAATAATTACGGCTACGCTATTACAAAATATGGTGCCGAAATGGAAGTTTGGCGTGCAACTCAAGAAGGTTTAGATGTTGTGATAGTAAATCCTGGAGTTATTTTAGGCTCTGGATTTTGGTACAACGGTCCAGGTGAATTGTTCACTAAGTTTTACACCGAATTTAAGTTTTACACCGAAGGAATTACAGGCTTTGTAGGAGTAAAAGATGTTGTAAAAACAATGATTTTATTGATGGATGGTTCTATTAAAAACGAACGGTTTATTTTAGTTGCAGAAAACAGTTCTTTTAAAGACGTTTTTTTTAAAATAGCTGATTCTTTTCATAAAAAAAGACCTAACATAAAAGTTGATAAAACATTAAGTAATATCGCTTGGCGTTTGGAGAAAATAAAAAGTTTTATCACTCAAAAACCACCTTTAATTACTAAACATTCTGCAAGCGCTTCATTAAGTAAATATCAATATTCTTCTGCGAAAATTGAAAAAACTTTAAATTTTTCTTTTGAAGAATTAGAAGATACTATTATAGCTGTTTGTAAAGATTTTTTAAAAGATAAATAATACCAATTCAACATCAAAATACGCTATAAATTATTTATAAATGACACATTTCGTTTTTATGATTATTACTAAAAATAAGTCTTATTAAGAGAGGGTTTATTACAATCTGTCTAACGTCTTATTTCTTGTAGCAAATCGGTCTTAAGTCTTTTGTCAGAAATATTACTCATACAAATCACTATTTACTGTTTTTATTGCTTCGGCAAAATCATCCAAATCATTATTATTCATTACAAGATGAACAGCTTCACTGGCAACTTTATCTATATTCTTTACAGGAAAACCAAGACCAACAATAATGCGTTTTAAAAAGTTTACTTCCTCTTTAGAAGGTGTATCATCTGCATAAAGCATTTGCGTTAATCTATACAATCTAGTAATAGATTCATCATAACCAACAGGAGGGTTTATAGGGTATTTATCAGGATTTTTAAGAATCTCTTTCACTTCTTCATCCGTCATATTTAAACTTCGTGCTTTACGTTTTAAAAACTTTTCTTCACCTTCTGTAATTACACCATCTACTAAAGCCATTTTTACAATACTTGCAAAATGTCCTAGGTTTTTTTGATGATCGCCATGAGTAAACGCATTGATTATAGACATATTATTATTTTTAATTATTTATTGCAAATATAAAGATAAGCTAAGAATAATCTAAAAAAATAGCTTTTTTTTTGGATCTAGTTTGAAATTGCGTTGTTAAATTAACCACAAGGGCACTAAGAAGGCACTAAGTTCACTAAGCTGTTCGGGAAAATTGTTCCATTTATACAAACATATCTTTAATATTTTTTTTGGGTTTGTTGTTTGGTTTTAATAATTCACATACAACTTTGTGGTCTTTGTGGTTAATAAATTCACATCAACGCAATTTACAAGTTGAGCCTTTTTTTTATGAAAGTAATTTTTTAATCACTTCTGTTTTACTCAAGCTTTTATTTTCGTTTAGTTTGTCGTATTTCAAATGCCAACCAAAGGTGCTTACCATTTCTTCCATTACTTTTAAAGTATCTAATGCTTTAAGTTTAGCAGATTGTAATAATTCGCTTTCAGGAATTTTATCTTTAAAATTTTGTTTTACTTTTTTATTCAAATCCGTTAATTCTGAAGCATCAAACTTGTTAAATAAACCGTTTTGTAAATCGTAAAAATCTAAATGTGTTTCCATGCTCAACACTTCTGGTTCTGGAAAAGAAATAACACGTATTTGCCTTTTATCTGCATTGGCTTGAAACTGCATTTTCTTCATATCAAAACCAATAAAAATCTTAGCATTTGCCATTACAATAGCTTTCTTTTTACTAGAAACAATGTTTAGTAAAGAGTTTTTTTCGTCTTGAAAGTGCATAATTTCGTTCATATTTCCTTCCACAGTAATAAGTTTAGAAACACTTCGCATTTTCTCTAGTAATATAACCGATTGCTCCTTTGCTTTACTTTTAAAAAAGGATTTTTTTGAAAATAAATAATAAATAGAAAGTACTAAAGCACCAATAATAAAGCCTAAAATAAAATTCATAGTTTGGTTTTTGTATCACAAAAATAAGTCAAATTAATTTATATATCTTATGGATTGCACATTTTATGCCATGTTTACGAATATAAAAGAAAAGAGGGCGGTTATAAATATTTATGAACAATAAATAAAAAAAACAATAACTTTGTTTAAAATTTAAAAAATATAAATAATGAAAAAAACAATTTTAAGTGTGTTATTACTTGGTATTATGATTAATTTAAGCGCTCAAAATATTGCAAATCAAACTATTGGAGCTAGGATAGGTAATTACTTTGGAGTTTCTTATCAAAAGAAACTTGCTGAGGATAGTAGAGTAGAATTAGGCTTTGGTTACAGAGGGTATGCATACTATAATGATATGAAAATTGATGCATACTACCATAAAGTTTTTGATTTTGAACCGCTTGAAAATATGAATTGGTACGTTGGTGCTGGAGGAGGAGCTGGTATTTGGAAATATGAATCTAGATATTATTACGATTACTATGATTATAATGATCATGGGACTTATATTTTTATTGGAGGAACTGGTGGCGTAGAATATAAATTTGATTTTCCATTACTTGTTTCTTTAGATGTTAGACCTGAATTCGTATTCGGAAATTTTTATGATGGAATTCATATTAACGTTGGAGCAGGTGCTCGATATGTTTTTTAGATGAATACCTTCTATGTATAATTAACTGATAAGAAAATATCAGTTTTTGGTTATTTGGAAAAGCCTCATGTATTTGAGGCTTTTTGTTTTTTAATTATGTAGCTTTGCCGTAATTATAAAGCATTAAATATGAAGCATAAAGCAGGATTTGTAAATATTATTGGTAATCCAAACGTAGGGAAGTCCACTTTAATGAACGCTTTTATTGGTGAACGATTATCTATTATTACCTCAAAAGCACAAACTACACGTCATAGAATATTAGGTATTGTAAACGGTGATGATTTTCAGATACTTTTTTCAGATACTCCAGGAATTATTAAACCTGCATATCAATTGCAAGAATCTATGATGGATTTTGTAAAATCTGCTTTTGAAGATGCCGATGTTTTAATTTACATGGTAGAAATCGGCGAGAAAGACTTAAAAGATGAACAGTTTTTTAAAAAAATTATTCACGCTAAAATTCCTGTTTTACTTTTAATAAATAAAATTGATAAATCTAATCCAGAAAAATTGGAGGAGTCTGTTGCTTTATGGAGAGAAAAAGTGCCAAACGCACAAATTTTAGCTATTTCTGCTAAAGAAGGATTTAACGTAGATGTTGTTTTTCAAAAATTAATTGAATTATTACCTGAAAATCCAGCATTTTACCCAAAAGACCAATTAACTGATAAACCAGAACGTTTTTTTGTAAACGAAGCTATAAGAGAAAAAATATTATTGCATTACAAAAAAGAGATTCCTTATTCCGTTGAAATTGATACCGAAGAATTTCATGAAGATAAAAAACTAATTAAAATTCGTTCTGTAATTATGGTAGAACGTAATTCGCAAAAAGGAATTATTATTGGTCATAAAGGAGCTTCTTTAAAAAGAGTAGGTACTGAAGCAAGAAAAGATTTAGAAAAATTCTTTAACAAAAAGGTCTTCTTAGAATTGTATGTAAAAGTAAATAAAGACTGGAGAAATAATTCTAGACAATTAAAACGCTTTGGATATAAAGACTAAACCTTCTTATTCATGTATCCAAAAAGTCAAACCAGCAAAAAGAGCAATAATTAAAACCAAGATTATGGCTACTTTTAAAATACCATCATAATATATTTTTTGGTGTTTTTTATCTTTAGAATAACTCCATATCATACCAATTACAAAAGCAATTATAAAAAATCCTGCAAAAAAAAGTTGTCCTTTTGAAAACATAAAATAGTATATTTACCGCAAATATAGTTTAAATGACAAAAAACGCAATTATTTTTGGAGCAACTTCTGGAATTGGTAAAGAATTGGCTAAATTATTGGTGAATGCTGGTTACCATGTGCTCATTACTGGAAGAAGATTAGAAAAACTTAAAGAAATTCAAGCTACAAATCCAAGTAGTTATTTTATAGTACAACACGATATTACCCAAATTGAAAGTTCTAATGAGTTGTTTGAAAACTTACCTTTTAAACAAGTAAATTTAATTGTATTGAGTTCTGGTGTAAGTATTCCAAATTATAAATTAGAATACCATATAGATTTGCCCATTTTAGAAACCAATGTACTTGGAACAACCAAATTGATGCAGTTGGCTTACAATTTGTTTCACAAACAAGGGTTTGGACATTTAGTTGGAATTACCTCAATTGCATCAATTATTGGAAACAGACATGTTCCTGCTTATTTTGCGTCAAAAGCTTATCAAAGTAGTTATTTAGAATCTCTTTGGATGAAAGCACAACGAAGTAAGGCAACAATTTATGTTACCAATATTTTACCAGGATATGTAAATACCAAAATGGCACAAGGCAACGTGTTTTGGGTTGCTCCTTTAGACAAAGCTTGTAAGCAAATATATTCAGCTATTAAGAAAAAAAAGAAAAAAGCATATATAACCAAACGTTGGCAAGTAGTTGCATGGTATTTTAAACTCATGCCAACAAAATTTTTAAATAAATAAACAAATGAAATTATTAGGAATAGGATCAAGAATTAAAACTGAAGATTATGGTTTAGGTGTCATTACCAATGTAACCTCACAACATTATTGGGTTACTTTTTTTGATAAAGGATTAGAAACAATAGATATCGATTCAGACTTTGAAATTATTGAAGCATTAGAAAATGATGATATTGATACTGTAAGTTTATACGAAGTAGAAAAATCAATAAAAAACATTCTTCAAAAATGGACAGATATTGCTCCAGCAACAGGCTTAGCTGAAAAATGGAAAGGTGGTAAATTAATTTTAGAACCTAGTAATAACACACAATCAAAGGAAATTCCTATTGATACTTTTTTTCATAAAATTGTAATGGTTCGTGATCGAATTAGAGTAATGGAACAAAAAATAAATTCATCTAAAAACCTTGATGACCAAGAAAAAATTGATTTACAACAATACATTACTCGTATATATGGAAGTTTAACTACATTTAATGTGCTTTTTCAAAACAAACTAGATTATTTTGTTGGCGAAAGAGCAAAGTAACAAGTAGTATTTTAATAGAAAAAACCGCTTTACTGCAAATTTAGTGGAACAATAAGATTAAATTATGATTGTATTTGAAATATGATTTTTAGACGGCATTCGAAAGCTAATCGTAAAATTTGAAATGAACGCATCTCCGAATTTTCTGCTGTTTGAGTTCCGTTAATAGAATTATGATTATTTAGAATAAGTATTGTACGGAACGAGTTCAGAAAATTTAGATGCTGAATGATAAATTTAGATTAACTTTCGTAAGCCTAGATACCCAATCAAGTTGAGCACAAGCTTTTTTGGTTCGTTTTTTTATCAATGAAAAAAATGAACAAATAAGATATTATACTAATTGTTATATTTTTAGGCATAAATATAAATTACCCATTAAATTAACAGTTGAATCGATAAAATAAATTCTGCTATAAATTAATTTTATTTAGAAACATTCTAAATAACAAAAAAATGACTATATTTGAGCACTATTAATTAAATAATAAAAATTATGTCATTCAAATTACCAGAATTAGGCTATGCCTATGACGCTTTAGAACCAAATATTGATGCAAGAACTATGGAAATTCACCATACTAAGCACCATCAAGGTTACACAAACAATTTAAACAATGCAATTAAAGGAACAGATTTAGAAGGGAAAACCATTCTAGATATTTTATCAAATTTAGATCTTAGCAATGCAGCAGTTCGTAATAATGGAGGAGGTTTTTACAACCACTCTTTATTTTGGACGGTAATGAATCCTGAAAATAAAGGAAGATTATCAGGAGAATTAAAAGATGCTATTGATAGCGATTTTGGTTCTTTTGAAAATTTTAAAGATGTTTTTGCAAAAGCTGCAGCAACACAATTTGGGTCTGGTTGGGCTTGGCTTTGCGTTCATAAAGGAGGAAAACTTGAAGTGTGTTCAACACCAAATCAAGACAATCCGTTAATGCCAAACTCACCTTGTAGCGGAACACCAATTTTAGGATTAGATGTATGGGAACACGCCTATTATTTAAAATTTCAAAACAGAAGACCAGATTATATTCAAGCGTTTTTTAATGTAATTAATTGGAACGAAGTAGAAAAACGTTTTACAGAAGCAAAATAAACTCTTTTTTTATTCTGATACTAATTAAAACACCTCACCAGTTTTAAAAACTGGTGAGGTGTTTTTATCTTTATATGTTATAATGGTATATATAAATAAACGTATCTTTGTCCACTTATAATTAAATAATTATGAGTAGGAATTTAGCTATTTTTTTAGCAACGCTAACCGCTATAATTTATGGTGTTAGCTTTACCATTGCTAAAGATGTTATGCCAGAATATGTAAAGCCTTATGGTTTTATTCTTTTTCGTGTTTTTGGTGCGACTATTTTATTTTGGATTGCAGGATTTTTTATTAAAAAGGAAAAAATTGAATCTAAAGATTTTATAAGAATTTTCTTTGCTGCTATTTTTGGTGTTGCGTTAAATATGCTTTCTTTTTTTAAAGGATTGAGTATGACAACGCCAATTAGTGCTGCTGTAATGATGGTTACTACACCTATATTAGTACTTACTTTTTCAAGCATTTTTTTAAATGAAAAAGCAAGCATAAAAAAAGCCATTGGAATAATTATTGGTTTAATAGGTGCAATCATTTTAATTGTTTACGGAAAAAGTTTAGGTAACGGAAAAAGTGAGCTTTTGGGCAATTTACTAGTTTTTATAAATGCTGCTTCTTTTGCAATGTATTTAATAATTGTAAAAAGTCTTACATCTAAATATCATCCATTAACCTTTGCTAAATGGTTATATTTATTTGGTTTGGTTATGGTTATCCCTTTTGGATACGCACAAGTTAGTGCAATAGATTTTTCAGCTTTAAACCAATTAATTTATTTAAAAATTATTTTTATTGTAGTGTTTACAACTTTCATCACATACTTATTTAATCTATTAGCAATTAGCAAGTTGAAACCTACAACTGTGAGTATTTTTATTTATCTACAACCTGTAATTGCCACCATGTATGCCTTATGGGCAAAAAGTGATCACTTAAATAGTGTTAAGGTTATGGCAACTTTGCTTATCTTTGTAGGAGTATATTTAGTTACTTCAAAAAAGTAACCTTAAAATAATGTATTATGATTTGTTCAAAAGCACTAAAAAAATTAAAAGATGGCAATAAAAGATTTGTTGAATCTATACAAGTGAATCATAAAATAGGCATTTCTTTAAATCACACCTTAGTTTCTTCACAAAAACCATTTGCTGTTGTACTTACTTGCTCTGACTCTAGAGTAGGACCAAACGAAATATTTGACACTAAACTAGGTGATTTATTTATTATTAAAAATGCAGGAAACATTAACAGTATTTCTACATTAGCAAGTATAGAATATGCCGTTGCAATGCTAAATGTACGACTTATTGTGGTGTTATCTCATCAAAATTGTGGTGCTGTAAAATATGCAAAACAACATTCAGAAACGCATAAAGAAAGAGATAAGAATATTGATTTTTTATTACATCAAATACGCTATGTTTTATCAGAAAACAAAGCGTTATCAACCAAAGAGATTACCATAAAAAACGCAGAGCACACTGCTATTGAAATGATGAATAATTCTGTTATTATTTCAGAAAAAGTAAAAGCAAAAAAAGCAAAAATAGTTACAGGATACTATAAAATATCAACAGGAAAAGTATCTTTTTTTTAAAAATATTTATATGATAAAATCAATGACAGGTTACGGTAAAACCGAATTTACCATCAATAATAAAAAAATTACCATAGAAATAAAATCACTCAATTCAAAAAATTTAGATTTGAATGTAAGAGTGAACAATCCTTATAGAGAAAAAGAACTTCTTATTCGAAAAAAATTATCCAAAGAACTCAAAAGAGGGAAAGTGGATTTTAATTTGTTTGTAGAAAGTACCAGTCAAGTAAATAACAATAAGATTAATGTTGCTATTGTACAAGATTACATCAATCAATTAGAGGAAATTTCACAAGGCACAAAAGAAAAAAACCTTGGAATAGCCATGACCTTACCAAATGTTTTAGATTCTGTTAAAGAAGAATTAGATGAAAAAGAATGGCAAGAAATTGAACTTAAAATTGACGAAACTTTAGAAAAAATAAATCATTTTAGAAAAGATGAAGGTGCAATTTTAAAAGCCGATTTTGAAAAGAGAATTCATACATTACAAAATTTATGTACCACAAATATTCAATTTGAAGAAGCGAGAATTCCAGCGGTAAGAGAACGCATTTTAAAATCAATAAGCGATTTAAAACAAGAAGTTGATCAAAATAGATTTGAACAAGAATTAATTTTTTATTTAGAAAAATTAGATATTACAGAAGAAAGAATCCGTTTAGACAATCACTTAATTTATTTTTTAAAAGAATTAAATTCCAATGAATCTAATGGTAAAAAACTAGGTTTTATTTGTCAAGAAATAGGTCGTGAAATTAACACTACAGGTTCAAAAGCAAATTATGCACCAATGCAACAAAATGTAGTTTTAATGAAAGATGAATTAGAAAAAATTAAAGAACAATTATTAAACGTTTTATAGAGAATTAATATGAAGAAAGGTAAACTTATTGTGTTTTCAGCACCAAGTGGATCAGGTAAAACAACTATTGTTCATTATTTGTTAAAGCAAGCAGAACTTAATTTGGCCTTTTCAATTTCTGCTACATCAAGAGAAAAAAGAGGACAAGAAGAAGACGGAAAAGATTATTATTTTATATCTGCAAAAAAATTTAAAAAGCTTATTGATAAAGATAAATTTATAGAATTTGAAGAGGTTTATACCAATAATTACTACGGAACATTAAAAAAAGAAGTCAAAAAATTACGAAAACAAGGAAAAAATGTTATTTTTGACATTGATGTTGTAGGAGGTTTAAACATCAAGAAACAATTCCCCAAAAAAACCTTGGCAATCTTTGTAAAACCACCTTCATTAGAAGAAATGGAGCGTAGATTGAGAAATAGAAAGACAGATAGCGAAGATAAAATTATTGAGCGTATTGCAAAAGCTGAAAGAGAAATGAGTTATGCAAAAGATTTTGATGTCATCTTAATTAATGACGATTTAGAACAAGCAAAACAAAAAGCATATCAATTAATTAAAAAGTTTATAGATTAAAGTGAAGAAAGTAGGTTTATATTTTGGCACATTTAATCCAATTCATGTTGGACATCTTATTATTGCCAATCATTTAGCTGAATTTACAAATTTAGATGAAGTTTGGTTTGTAGTTACTCCTCATAACCCTTTTAAGAAAAAAAGTACTTTATTAGCAGATCATCATCGTTATCAAATGGTTGAAATCGCCATAGAAGACTTTCCTAAATTAAAAGCATCAAAAATTGAATTTGGACTACCACAACCCAATTATACCGTAAACACACTTGCTCACTTAAATGAGCAATATCCAGATTTTCAATTTAATTTAATTATGGGAGAAGACAACCTACAATCATTTACAAAATGGAAAAATTATGAAGTTATTTTAGATAATAATCATATTTACGTTTATCCACGAGTATATGAAGAAAAAAGAACCACAGATTTAAGACAGCATCCAAAAATTCATATTGTTGATGCACCAATTGTAGAAATATCTTCAACTTTTATTCGAAATAGTATAAAGTTTAAAAAAAATATAAAACCTTTATTATCAGATAAAGTATGGTCTTATTTAGATGAAATGAATTTCTATAAAAAGTAATAAAAATTACATCAATTAAAAAATTTGGCATTACTTTTGCAAAAACAACATATGTAAACATATAATTAACTATAAAAACCAAAAGGGAAAAATGAAAAAATTAATACTATTATTTCTATTAATAAGTTATACCATTACTTATTCGCAAGAAACCTCAATACAATGGCAATTAAAAAACCTTTCAATAAATGATTCTCAAAACAATTATGGAACATCTTTTTTTGGAAAGAACATTGTTTTTTCTTCAGATGATGGAAAATTCATTCACCTGTATAGTGGTGTTGTAAAAGGAGATGATGTGATTTCTAAAAAAGTATTTTTAAAAGCCAATACACATGAATCTAATCCATCTTTTACAAATGATTTAAAAACCATGTATTTTACTAGAAGTTTGTATGGAGAAGAAAATACAACAAAATACAATAAAGATAAAAGAGCTGTTCTTGCTATTTTTAAGGCTAAGCGTGCATCAGACGGTTCTTGGGCAGAAATTGAACCACTACCATTTAATTCAGAAAAATATGATGTTGGTCATCCTACCTTAAATAGAGACAATACCAAATTATATTTTAGCTCAAATATGCCTGGTACAATTGGAAAAACAGATATTTTTGTTGTAGATATTTTAGGTAACGGAAAGTATTCTAAACCAAAAAATTTAGGCTCAGGAGTAAACTCAAGAGGAAATGAGTTATATCCTTACGTGTCTAAAGATAATAAATTGTACTACTCCTCTAATGGAATGGGAGGTTTTGGAGGAATGGATATTTATGTTGTAGATTTGAATGATCCTAACTCTAAAGCAAAATTATTACCAAAACCTATTAATAGTAAATCTGATGATTTTTCTTATATTTATTTAGCTTCAGAAAAAAAAGGTTATTTATCATCTAATAGATCTGGAGGAAAAGGAGGAGATGATATCTATTTATTTTTTGAAAAAGAAAAAAAAGAAGAAGAAGAAAAAGAAAAAGGTGAAGCAATTGCTGAAGATGAATGTAGCCAAAAATTAATTGGTACCGTATTTTTAAATGCCACCCAAAAAAGATTAAAAAGCACATTAATTAAACTAAAAGATGATAATGATAAAGTAATAAGCGAATTTACTACAGAAAATAATGCTAAATATCATTTTAAATTAAAATGTAGTAAGAAATATAAAATTGAAGCTTCAAAAGAAGGGTATAAAACTTCCGAAAGAATTATGATTACCAATGCCCAAGATAAAATTATTGCAAAAAAGAACTTATTTTTAACTACAAAACCTAAAAAAGGTGAAAATAAAGATTTTTTATATGTAGGTTCAGTTGATTTTGATTATAATGAATGGAAGCTATATCCTAGATTTATGTATGAATTGGATAAAGCAATCTTGTTAATGAAACAAAATGACAAATTAGTAATCCACTTTGAATCTCATACAGACAGTAGAGCTCCAGCAGATTTTAATATGGAACTTTCTAAAAATAGAATTGAAGTTTTAAAAGAATATATTGGTTTTAAAAACATTTTTAGAAAACGTTTTTCTGGTGAGGCTTTTGGAGAAACTAAGCCAATTAACAAATGTGTAAAAGGCGTGCAATGCACAGAAGAAGAATACTTAGCAAATAGAAGAACCATCTTCACCTTAAAAGAAAAAAAATAAGTTAAAATGAAAAGAATTAAATATTTATTAATCTTAATTGGATTTTTTTCTATTCAGATTAATGCTCAGAAAAAAGAGAAAGATACTGTTAAAGACGATATAGATCATAGGTTTTATATAAAAGACATAGGAATAAATGATAAATATTCAAGTTTTGGAACTACTTTTTATGGAGAGGGTAAAATTGTGTATTCTGCTCAAAACGGAAAAAACAATTTATTAGATTTATTTATTGGAACAATAGCTAAAGATGGTGAAATTGTTAATATAAATAAAGTGAATAGTTTAAGCACAAAAAAAACGTATAATTCTAATGTAGCTTTTACAAAAGATTTAAAACATGTTTATTTTACCCAAAGTGTTTACGGTATAACCAACACTGTAAAACATCATAAAGACAGAAAGGCAACCATAGCCATTTACAAGGCAGATATCATTAATGGTAAATGGAAAAACGTGCAACCTATGCCTTTTAATAGTAAATTTTATTCTGTTGGTCATCCAACATTAAGTAAAGATGATAGTAAACTGTTTTTCACTTCTGATATGCCTGGAGGTTTTGGAGGAGCAGATATTTACTTTGTAGATGTATTGGGAAATGGAAATTACTCTAAACCAGAAAATTTAGGAAAGAAAGTAAATTCTAAATACAAAGAAGCTTTTCCACATATTAAAGATGATGTACTCTATTTCTCTTCAACTAGAAAAGATGAAGGTTTAGGAGGTTATGATATCTATGCTGTAAAATTCTTAGAGAAAGGTAAAATATCAGATAGACTACACCTTGACCCTCCTGTAAATAGTATTGCAGATGACTTGTCTTATATTTATGATGAAAATAAAAAAATTGGTTATTTTTCCTCTAATAGATCAACAGGAAAAGGTTCTGATGATATCTTTTTCTTTAATGAAACAAGACCTTTAGTGTTTGATTGCTTCCAAACTATATCTGGTGAGGTTGTAGATATAAATGGAGATCCTCTACCTTTTGCGGAGGTTACTTTATATGATGTATTTGATAAAGAAGTAAAAAAAATAAAAACAGATAAAGACGGAAAATTTTTATTTGAAAAAGCAGATTGTAGTGCTAATTATAAATTAGTAGCTTTTAAAAATCATTTAGGTAAAAAGGAAGTAAACTTTGTAACCAAAGACAGACACAATGCAGATAATCATTTTACTATTAAAATAACAGATGATTTTATTGTAATGAAACGGGGAAAAAGAATGTTGAATATTTTTAGCATTTATTTTGATTATGACAGTTCAAAAATAACAAACCGAGCAGCAACACAATTAAACCAAATTGTAGCCACTATGCGAAGATACCCTAGTATGGTTATTGAGCTTGGTGCACATACCGATTCTCGTGGAGGCGATGCTTATAATTTAAAATTATCTAATGAAAGAGCTCAATCTACTGTAGATTATATTGTAAATAGAGGTGGTATTTCTAGAGATAGAATCTCTGGAAAAGGTTATGGAGAAACAAGATTGCTTAACAACTGTGATAATGCACACAAAAATAAATGTACCAAAAAGGAACATGAAATTAATAGAAGATCTGAATTTGTGATTACACGAATGTAATTTGTACTTCATTTGTTAAGAAATTTAAACTCTTAAAGAAACTGATAGATCAGAAAGGGTAAACGCATGAAACTTCATTAAATTTGTCATAAGCAAAAGGACATAGAGCTTTCTCAAAAATAGTTCGTAAAACAGGAGAAAAATTAATTCATATTAGGTAAAGTAGTAAAACGTTTTGCGTAATCTAACATTTGTTTTGCAAAGGTTTTAGGTTCTGTTACTTTAACATCAGTTATTTCTCCTTTTTTATTTTTAATTGGTACTAAAACAGGATTTACAAAACCTCCATAAGGAGCAGATTTGAATTTTGAGTTACGTTGCAATACTTCTTTATGTAGTGCTTGATCTACTTTTACACCATAAGTTTCTACTAAATTTTTCCCTGCTTGGTAATCACCTTCGGATTTAATACGTTGAATTTCACGCAATAATTCTCCAAAAAGCACACGTAATTTCTTATAATCGTGAATAACAAAATAGGTTTCTCCTTCTTTTTTTACTTTCTCAATAACATTGTCTTTTTTTCCTTTTTCATAAGCCCAAGCAGCAACTAATTGTCTATTTCTCATGTGTGCTTCTTCAATATCTTTACCTAAATCTAAACGGATAAGTTGTGTCATCATTCCATTTCTTATATAACCATCATAAGCAGCTCTACCAATACCTTCTGCATTAGGTGAAATTTTCATTTCAACTAATTTTTCATCAGGTAAAAAATACAATCCAACTAAATCTGCTCTTGCTTCTTCTAAAGTAGAAGCATAATTTTTAAGCGTTTCTTTAGGCTGACCAACTCCTTTGTTTAATTTACCACTTGCATGACCAACAACTTCGTGTAAAGCAGTGTGTAATTTATCTGCTAAAGCTCCGTATTTCTCTTCGTATTGAATTTCATCTTCAGAAAAAGCAAATTCTTTTAATCGCCCTTCTCCTCCTGCTCTAGCGTAAGCATCAATTAAATTACCTAATGAAACGGATTTAGATCCGTGCTGCTCTCTAATCCAATTGTTGTTTGGTAAATTTACACCTATTGGTGTAGAAGGCGAACTGTCTCCTGCCTCACCTGCTACATTTACTGTTTTATAAGAAACTCCAACCACATTTGGTTTTTTATGTTCGTCCATAATAGAAGAATGGTCTTCAAACCATTGCGCTGATTTGGCAACAATTGCCATTTTTTTAGACATTTCAAAGTCTTTAATCTCTACAATACTCTCATAAGAACCACGATACCCTTTTGGATCATTATACACCTCTACAAAACCATTAATATAATCTATATCACCATCGGTTGAAGTTGCCCAAGCTATATTATAATCGTTCCATCTTTTTAAATCTCCTGTTTGATAATATTTTATTAGAAGTCCTAAGGCTTTTGCCTGATGCTCATTTTCAGCTACAGCTTGTGCTTTTTTTAACCAAAAGACAATTTTTTCAATAGACTTGCCATACAAACCATTAACTTTCCATTTTTTTTCTTTGAGCACACCGTTTTCTTTTACTAATCTGGAATTTAATCCTAGTTCTACAGGTTGTTTGTCCTTTGGATTGGATAATTTTTTATAAAAATCAGTTACCTCTTTAGTTGTAACATCTGCTCCATAAAAATTTACAGCAGAGCTTTCAATTAAACCTTTTGTTGGATCTAAATTGACTTTTTTAGAATCGGCATCATTAAAAATTACCTCAAACGCAGCTCCTTTTAAAGTGGTTTTAGTTACTTTTAATAATTCTTTTAAGTATTCCTTAGAAAATTGAGGAGTAAATTTTTCCATAGAATAATGATGATGAATGCCGTTTGCAAACCAAATTTGCTTTAAATAAGTCTCAAAATTTTTCCATTCAGCAGTATTTTTATCACCTTGATATTGAGTGTAAATATTTTCTAAAGCTCTACGAATTGTTAAGTTATACTTGTAATTTTGATCGTACATAATATCTCTTCCGCTAAGACCAGCTTGTGTTAAATAATAAACGAGTTTTTTTTGTTTTAGGCTTAACGCATTCCATTGCGGAATTTCATAACGCAACACTTTAATATCAGCAAATTGTTCTACAAAAGAACTTTTTTCTGTTTTAGTTGAGGGCTTTGTTTCTTCAACAGTTTCCTTTTTTAGTGTATTTTTGTGATCTGTTCTACATGAAGTTATAAAAATAACCATTGATAAACTGAGTAGTAGTAGTTTCTTCATTTTGATAATTTTAGAGATTAGAACAAAAGTAGGTATTTGATCTGTTTTTTAGTTTTAAGTTGAGCCAAAGCTACTAAAAAAACTTTTAAATATGAAAAGTAAATTATTGTAAAAGGGTGATTTGGAAATATTTTATTCGTTATTACTGTTCAGTTTATTTACAATTGTGAATATATTTACCTAGTAAACAATGTTTTATAAACAATCATAATAAAGCTTATATCGTTGTTTTTAATTCTTTAGGAGTTGTAACAAATAGTGAAAAGCATTTACCTTTGCCTTAGTATTTGGTTTATACTCAAAAAAAGATGCAATTCTTTTTAGGTTAGATTTGGTTAGTAAAAGAAATCTGGAATTCATTTTCCAGATTTTTTTTATTCATTAAAATCATCATCAAAATCATCACGTTTTTTAGCTCTCCAATACACAAACCATGCAACACCAATTAAAAAAGCAAAGGGCAATAAAGAGCCAATAATCACACCTATTTGATATTGACCATCAGGAGCATTTTTTAATTTTTCATTAACGTCAATTTGTAAAAACGGAAGGAATAGTAAAAATAATTTTATCATTTTTTAAATTTTTGAAGGGCTTGTTTTGTGAAATCAGATAATACTAATTTACCGCTTATCTTGGCACGTTCTGTTAATAAAATATCCCAATGTGAGGTGTTTTTCCATAATACTTTTTTCATTTCAGCTACAGCTTGGGTATTATAAGAAGCTATTTTTTGAGCTAAATGTTCAATAGCATCATCTAAATCTCTTTTATTATCGAATATTTTCTGATATAAGCCTTGTTGTTTTGCCCAATAAGCCGTTTGCCAATGTGTTGCATCTATGGTCAATTCAGCAAAAGCAGCTAAACCAATTTTACGTTCCACAGCAGGTTCAATCACAAAAGGACCAATGCCAATGGTTAATTCAGATAATTTTATATCAGCACTTTCCAAAGCAAAAACATAATCACACGCAGCAATAATTCCAACACCACCACCAACGGCTTTTCCTTGTACTCTACCAATGATAAGTTTTTTACAATTTCTCATAGCATTGATTACATTAGCAAAGCCTAAAAAGAATTTTTCACCTTCACTTAAAGTGGAAATTGCCATCAATTCATCAAAAGATGCGCCAGCACAAAAAGCCTTTTCACCTTCGCTTTTTAAGACGATTACATTTACTGTTTTATCATTGCTTAAGCGATTGATATTTTCTACCAGTTTATCTAACAATACACTTGGAAATGAATTGCTTGCAGGATGTGAAAAAGAAATGGTTGCAATAGTATTTCTGATACTTGTTAAAATTTCTCCGTTATTCATATTTTTAATTGATACTAAATAATTATGATAAAATATTATTCTATTATTGCTGCATTAGCCATAACACTACGGTCAATTTTACGCATTAAACCTTGCAATACTTTTCCAGGACCAACTTCGGTAAATTCTAGACCACCATCGGCAATCATTTGTTGAATAGTTTGCGTCCATTTTACAGGAGCAGTGAGCTGTTTCATTAAGTTTTCCTTAATTTCCTTAGCGGAATTTACCGCAGTAGCTGTTACATTTTGGTATATAGGACAAGTAGGCTCGTTAAAGGTAGTGTTTTCAATAGCTGTAGCCAATTCTTCTCTTGCAGGTTCCATTAAAGGAGAGTGAAAAGCACCACCAACAGGCAATACAATGGCACGTCTAGCACCTTTTTCGGTTAGAACTTCACACGCTTTATTTATAGCATCAATTTCACCAGAAATCACTAATTGACCAGGACAATTGTAATTTGCAGCAACCACAATTCCGTCAATTTCTTTACAAGTATCTTCAACTACTTTATCTTCTAAACTCAAAACAGCAGCCATTGTAGAAGGTTGTATTTCACACGCTTTTTGCATGGCTAAAGCTCTTTGCGAAACTAGTTTTAATCCGTCTTCAAAAGATAAAACACCATTGGCAACTAAAGCAGAAAATTCACCTAAAGAATGACCTGCTACCATTTGCGGTTTAAATTTTTCTCCCAACACTTTGGCTTTAATTACGGAATGTAAAAATATGGCTGGTTGTGTTACTTTGGTTTCTTTTAATTGTTCGGCTGTACCTTCAAACATAATATCGGTTATTGAAAAACCAAGAATTTTATTGGCTTTTTCGAATAATTGTTGTGCTAAAGGGTGATTTTCATAAAGGTCTAAACCCATTCCTGTAAATTGTGCTCCTTGACCTGGAAAGATATATGCGTGCATAAATTTGGTTATTTGTTTGTGCAAAAGTACAAAATTGATTTTGTTTTTATTACTTTTAACCTCGAAGAAAACAGAAGGTTCACTAAGCTGAACGGATATTTATTTTTATAAATCTCTATGTATATTAAAAGTTAATTTTCAAATACCATTCTAAATTAAAGTCAATATTTTTTATTAAAAGTTTATTTATCAAGTTATTACAATCTATCTAGTGTCTTGTGTCTAATAGTAAAATGGTCTTAAGTCTTTTGCAAACAATAATGATAAATATTTATTATATTTGCAAGGTTTTAAAAAAACAAACGACAAATACTAAAAATAAATATTATGACAGTAGAAATAACAGATGCTAATTTTGAGGAATTAGTTTTAAAAGCAGATAAACCCGTATTAATTGACTTTTGGGCAGCTTGGTGTGGACCATGTAGAATGTTACATCCAATAGTAGAAGATTTAGCCAAAGAATTTGAAGGTAAAATTGTTGTTGGTAAATTAGATATTGATACACATCAAGAATATGCAGCTAAATACGGAGTAAGAAATATACCAACTGTACTCATCTTTAAAAATGGTGAAGCTGTTGAAAAACAAGTTGGAGTTGCTCCAAAAAGCGTTTATGCTCAAAAAATTGAAGGATTGTTGTAATTCCCTAACGTCATGCTGAATTTATTTCAGCATCTCTAATTACCTATATACAGCTTTAAACACTACATAAAGTGTTATAAAAGTAAAGAGAAAAGACTTGATAAGCTCATCAAGTCTTTTTTTATTATATTTGAATTTCAAAAAACACCAATGAAATTATCACAAGTTAAAAACATTTCAGGTATAAAAAACTTAGAATTACTCGCCAAGCAAGTCGTTGAAGGATTTATTACAGGAATGCATAAAAGTCCGTTTCACGGTTTTTCTGTTGAATTTACCGAACACAGGTTGTATAATAAAGGAGAAAGCACCAAACATATAGATTGGAAATTATTTGCAAAAACGGACAAACTGTTTGTAAAACGATATGAAGAAGAAACCAATTTGCGAGCACATATTATTATAGACAATTCGGCTTCAATGCATTATCCTGAAGTTAAAACTCAACAAATTGAGCAGTTTAACAAAATTGGTTTTTCAACAATTGCCGCAGCCTCTCTAATAGAAATATTAAAAAAACAAAGAGATGCTTATGGTTTAAGTATCTATTCTAATACTGAAGAATACTATGCTCCTGCAAAAGGAAGTGATCGGCATCAACGTATGTTATTGGATAATTTAGAGAAAAAGTTAGCTACTACTCCTCAAAAATCAACCGATACCTATAAAGTTTTACATGAAATTGCAGAAAAAATCCATAGAAGATCACTTATTTTCCTTTTTACTGATATGTTTCAAGTAGATAAAAATGAAGAAGAACTTTTTCAAGCACTAAGGCATCTAAAATACAATAAGCATGAGCTGGTTTTGTTCCATACTTTTGATAAAAAACATGAAATAGACTTTAATTTTAATAATAAACCCAAAAAATTTATTGATTTAGAAACAGGTGATTCTATAAATTTATATGCAGAACAAGTACAAGAAAATTATCAAAAAGAAGTCCAAAAATATTTTAATAATTTAAAATTGAAATGTTTACAATACCAAATAGATTATGTTCCAGTAGATATTAACGAAGGCTTTGAACAAATACTTATTTCGTATTTAATTAGCCGAAAAAGATTTTTGTAAAAAAAGTAAAAAAAGTTTTGCAGATATAAAAAACCCGTTTATATTTGCAACCGCTAAAAGCAACGGTTTGGTAGTTCAGCTGGTTAGAATACCTGCCTGTCACGCAGGGGGTCGCGGGTTCGAGTCCCGTCCAGACCGCAAAAGCACTCATTATGGGTGCTTTTTTTATGCTCCTTTCTTATATAAATTACCTGTTTGCTTAACCTCTTCCTTTGTTTTATTGGGTTTGTTAAAATTCTATTATTTAGTCATCTTTCGACTTGTTTCGTC
>Ga0256840_1000484_pt1 | contig 40536 bp, 30 predicted proteins | sample 355202metaG_FD_185969 | JGI IMG/M metagenome (GOLD analysis project Ga0256840, IMG submission 185969) | Hydrothermal vent microbial communities from Mid Atlantic Ridge, Atlantic Ocean - 355-202 | ecosystem: Environmental > Aquatic > Marine > Hydrothermal vents | place: Atlantic Ocean: Mid...
TTGTATGTTTTAAACAGGATGCTGCTACTGCAAAATCTAATGCTTTTTGATCGTTATTTTTATTTTTTATTAACCCATATATTAATCCTCCCATAAAGCTATCTCCTCCTCCAACTCTGTCTACTATATGTGTTATTTGGTATTCTTTGGATTGATACATCGTTTCTCCATCGTATAACACTCCTGCCCATGTATTATGTGATGCATTTATCGAGCCTCGTAGGGTTGTTATTACTTTTTTAGCTCTTGGGAATTTTCTCATCATTTGTTGGCATACGGACAAAAATGCTTCTGCTTTAACTTTATGTCCTTCTTTGGTAATATCTAATCCTTCTGGTTTGATACCAAAATGTTTTTCGGCATCTTCTTCATTTCCTAAAATAATATCACAATACGATGTTAACTTGGTCATTATTTTTTCTGGAGCTACGCCATATTTCCACAATTTTGCTCTATAATTTAGATCTGTGGAAACAATAATTCCCATTTCACTTGCTACTTTTACTGCTTCTAAACATACGTCTGCTGCTCCTTGTGATATGGCTGGTGTAATTCCTGTCCAATGAAACCAATCTGCTCCTTTAAATACTGTTTTCCAGTCTATCATTCCTAGTTTTATTTCTGCAATAGCGGAATGTGCTCTATCATATATTACTTTACTTCCTCTAGATACTGCTCCTGTTTCTAAAAAATATATTCCTAATCGTTGTCCTCCATAAATAATTTTATCGGTTCCTACACCTCTTTTTCGCATTTCCATTAATGCGCATTTCCCCAAATCGTTTTGTGGTAATCGTGTTATAAATTCTACAGATATTCCATAATTTGCTAATGAAACTGCTACATTACTTTCTCCGCCTCCATATACTACATCGAAACTATTGGTTTGCGAAAAACGCAAATTATTTGGTGGTGCTAATCGCAACATTATTTCTCCAAAGGTGATAACTTTCATTTCTTATTTTTTATTTACATACCAAATACACTTGGTAACCACATACTTAATATTGGAAAATAGGTAATTACAAATAGTGCTACTATCATTGCTATATATAATGGTATTAGTGGTTTTATTACTTTTTCTATGGTGGTATTGGCAACTCCTACTCCTACAAATAGAACGGAACCTACTGGTGGTGTGCATAAACCTATGGATAGGTTTAACACCATCATTATTCCAAAATGTACTGGATCTATGCCTAATTTGGTTACTATTGGTAAAAATATGGGTGTAAATATTAATATTGCTGGTGTCATGTCCATAAATATTCCTACAAAAAGTAACAATAAATTAATAATGAGTAGGATTATTACTTTATTATCGCTTATTCCTAATAGTGCATTACTTAAATCTTGTGGTATGTTTTCGTAAGACATAATCCATGACATACTCATAGATGCTCCTATTAGTAGCATTACTATTGCTGTTGTGCCTACGCTTTCTAATAGTATTTTTGGTAGGTCATCGAATGTTATTTCTTTGTACCAAAATGCTAATAGTAAGGTATATAATACGGCTATGGCGGATGCTTCGGTTGCTGTGAATATTCCTGCTACGATTCCGCCAATTACTACTACTAATAAAAATAAACTTGGTATCGCTTTTATAAATGTATTAAATACTTCTTTTATACTACTTCGTTCTCTTGTTTTATAACCTTTCTTTTTTGCCCATATTACAGCTACTATCATTAAAAATAATCCTGTCAAAATTCCTGGTATGTATCCTGCTAAAAATAGTGCTGCTATGGATACTCCTCCGCTTGCTAACGAATATACTATCAATACGTTACTTGGTGGTATTAGCAATCCTGTGGTGGATGATGTGATATTTACTGCTGCTCCAAATTCTCTGGAATAGCCTTCTTTTTCCATTTCTGGTCCTAGGATACTTCCCATTGCAGATGCAGATGCCATTGCTGAACCTGCAATTGCTCCCATCATCATGGCAGATACGATGTTGATTAATGCCAATCCGCCTGGAAGTGAACCTATGAGTGTTTTTGCAAAGTTTATTAATCTTTTTGCAATTCCGCCATTATTCATTAGTTGTCCTGATAATATAAAAAATGGTATGGCTAATAAGGCAAAACTATCTAATCCTGTTGCTATTCGTTGTGCTATTGTCGTAAATGCTGGTAGTGCTGGTATACTAAGTAACATCGTTAATAAGGATGCTATTGCTATACTCCAAGCTACGGGTACTTTTATTGCTAACAATACAATAAAACTAAGTACTAAAACGATTATTGGTGCGTATTCCATCATATCTTTTTCGTTATTATATCGTTCAACTTATAATAAATAATCAATAATCCGCTTAGTGGTATTACTGCATATACTATGGCTAATGGTATGTGTAATGCTGGTGAATTTTGGTTTAATACTGCGGTTATATATACCAACCGTAATCCTCCTATTACCAATACTAATAATGTAAATAATAGGATGATACTATGTACTAAAATTGCTAATTTATGTTGTTTTTTTACTGTGAGTTTGTTTGATATTACGTCTATTGCTACATGTTTATTTTTTCCTGAAACGTATGCCGCTCCTAATACGCCGACCCAAATCATTAAATATCGTGCTAATTCATCGGTAAACGAACTTGGTTTACTCATTACAAACCTTGTAAATACTTGCCACAATACGTTTAGCACCATTACTGCCATAATTAAGGATAGTGCTGCTGCTATAATTTTGTCTATTTTTTGTCGTATCATTATTCTATTGCTTGTATTTGCTGAATTAATCTATATACTTTTTTATCGTCTTTATATTCATCGAACATGGTTTTTACTTTTTCTGTAAATTTTATTTTGTCTGGTATTACGACTTCTACGCCTGCTTTTTTTACTGCTATTAATGCTTCATTTTCGGATTGTTCCCATAATTTTCTTTGGTATTTTACGGATACATTTGTAGCTTCTTGCAGCCATTTTTGTTCTTGGTTTGTTAGTTTATTCCATAATTGTGTGCCTATAATTAGTACATCTGGTATTGCGGTATGTTCGTCTAACGAATAGTATTTACATACTTCGTATTGTCCTGATAGATAAAATGTTGGTGGATTATTTTCTGCTCCATCTACTACGCCTTGTTGTAATGCTGTGTATAATTCTCCTGAGGATATTGGTGTTGGCGAGCCTCCTAATTTTTTTACCATATTCATTGCTGTGGCGCTTTCCATTACTCTTATTTTCATTCCTTTTAGGTCTTCTGGACTGTGTACTTGTTTTGCTTTGGTATAAAAACTTCTACTTCCTGCATCGTAGTATCCTAATCCTTTTAACCAGTATTTTGTTCCTCCATCTAGGAGTTCTTTTCCTATTTTTCCATCTAGTATTTTAAAGCGATGTGCTTTATTTTTAAATAAGAATGGCAAGCCAAATACTTTCATATCTGGTGCGAAATTTTCCATTACTGCTGCGGATACTTTGGTCATTCCTAAACTTCCTATTTGTAGTAATTCTAAACATTGTCTTTCGGAGCCTAATTGGGAATTTGGATATATTTCTAGCTTCATTTTTCCTGCTGATTTTTTTTCTAATTCTTTGCTCATTAAAACCATGGCTTTGTGTACTGGATGATTTACATCTAATCCATGTGCTAATTTTATGGTTTTTATTGGGGAACTATTTGAGCAAGAAAATATTATTGTCAAAAGTAAAAAACAAAAAGTCTTAAAGAATAATTTCTTTATATGTTTAATTGTATCTATCATTTTAAAATTAAATGGTTTGGAAAATCGGTTACTTTTTCGCAACATATTTGTTCCATTACTTGTTGTAATTGTGTTTTTAATATGTTTATGGTGTGTGTTCCGCCTTGGTTTCCTAATGCTGCTACTCCATACATAAATGGTCGTCCCATAAAGGTAAATTCTGCTCCTGAGGCTAACATTCTGGCTATATCTGGTCCTGAACGTATTCCGCCATCTATCATTATTTTTGTTTTTCCTTTGTGGGTTTTTATTATTTTCTGTAGTGCGTGTATGGTAGATTCTCCTGCGTCTAATTGTCTTCCTCCATGATTGGATATAATAATACCATCCAATCCTAATTGTATGGATTTTTCTACATCAACAATATTTGCTATCCCTTTTATGACTATTTTTCCTTTCCATTTACCTCTTAGCTTTTTTATTTTTTCTTCGTTTAATCTTCCTGAAAACGTAGCATCCATAAACGCTCCTAATTGTTTTAAATCTAATCCTTTTGGCATATAGGCTTCTAATGTTTTAAATGCTGGTTGTCCGTATTTTAAAGTTTGTATTGCCCATTGTGGTTTGCCTAATATTTGTATTATATTTTGGATTGTCATTCGTGGCGGCATTGCCAATCCGTTTCTAATGTCTCTTGGTCGATAACCAAATGTTGGTACATCTGCTAAAATAACGAGTACATCGTATCCTGTTTCTGCTGCTCGTTTTAATATATCGTCGGTTACTTTTTCTTCTGCTGGATGATAAAGTTGAAACCATGCTTTTCCTTCGGTTATTTTGGCTACGGTTTCTATACTACTTGTGGTTACGGTACTCAATACAAACGGTATATTTGCTTCTACTGCTGCTTTTGCTAATATATTGGCTGCATTTGGCCACATGAGTCCTTGTAATCCTACTGGTGCTATTCCAAATGGCGCACTGTATTCTATTCCAAATAAATTGGTTTTCATTTCGGATTTTGTATGCTTACTCAAATATTCTGGTAGCAATTCTACTTCTTGAATATTGCTCATATTTTTTTGTAGATTTACATCTGCATTACAGCCACCATCTAAATACTCAAATGCAAATTTTGGTATTCGCTTTTGGGCTTTTGCTCTTAAATCGGCAATGGTTGGATATGTTGAATTATAAGGTAATTGCATGTTGTTACACCTCTAATAATAGCGGTGGTAATTTTTCTAGTTTATAATTGTCTTTTAAAAATTTTGAATTTATTTTTTTGTTTGATATTACCATTGCTGCTCCTAAAGCTGTTCCTAATGGCGATTTTGTGGTTCGGATTTTATAGTCTTTAAAATGATATGCCATTAATTTTACAAATACATCATTATCTGTAAATCCACCATCTATATATATTTGCTTTATTTCTTTGTTATTACCTATTGCCATTTTTATGGTTTGTACTTGCAATGCCATTAATTCTATCATTAACTGATGATAAGCTTCTTCAAATTCGTAAAACGATTTTAATTCGGTTTTATTTATCTGTTTTCGTTTTAATGTTATTCCCTCAAATTTAAAATAAATTTTTGGTGTGGATATCAATCGCAGGTACAAGTCTTTATTAAATTTTACATTTCTGTGATATCCGTATTCTTTTCCATAGATTTCTCCTAATCTTTCTACTTGTATTCGGTATTCATTTCCCATAAAAAATCGTGTTGCTTTTACTCGTTTTCCATCGATACGCATAAAATTTAAACAGTTGTTTTCTAAATCTTCTTCGCTTAATATCTCGTCATTAAATGGATTTAAGGATATACTCCATGTTCCTGTAGACAGTAATAAAAATGGCTTTTTTTTACTAAATACATAAGGCAATAACGCTGAAGAACTATCGTGAATACCTACACCTATTTTTATTTTTTTATCATTGTAAGTCATGTTAATACTTGTTTTGGTAGATACCATTGGTGCTAGTATTTCGTCTATTCCTTCTTTATAAATCCAATTGTGGTATGTATTTGTTTTAAAATTCCACAGATTGGTGTGGCAACCGATACTTGTAAATTCACTTAAGGGTATTCCTGTAAACAAATAGGATAAATATTGTGGAAAATGTAAAGAATACTTTATTTGCTTGAATATTTCTGGTTTATTTTTTTTTATCCAATATAATTGTAATCCTGAATTTAATGCGCCATTTTGTGGCGATGCAGTTTCGCATGCTATTTTCTTTTCTCCGCCATAGGTTGCATAAAATTCTTCTAGTATTTTTTTTGGTATTGGTTTGGTATAATTATACAATGGCGTGAGCACTTTTCCTTTTTTATCTAGATGTACAAAACTTGCTCCATAGGATGAAAAATTAATGGCTACAATATTATATCTTCCTGTGTTTAATATTCTATCAAATCTTGTTTTTAACCATTTTTTTAGTCGCCCTAAATCTTCGGTTGGATAACCATCTTCGTCAACAATTTCGTCAATTCTTGTGTATTCTCTGTATACTTCTTGGTATTTAGAGTCGAATAAAAAAAACTTTTTATTTGTTTTTCCTATATCAAATACTGCTGTGACTTTTTGTTTTTCCATTTTTTTGTTTCTTGGTTTCTCGTAAAGTGTTTTTTTTCGCTAAGATATTAAAGTGTTATTGTTTCTTTTGAGGTGAGGTTACAATCCTGTTGCTACATTATGCAAGCCTCGCTCTTTTATTAATATTTTTCTTATTTCAAATTGCCTATATGCTGTTATTGGATCTATTACGCCTCCTGTTTGTAATCGTGCTTGCTTTATTAATGGTCTTACGTCTGTTCTATATGCATTTTGCAGTATTTCTTGACATTTGGTTACATCGTTTTCTTGTTGGGCTTGTCTTAATTCTGTTTGATTTACCAATAATGCTTGTGTATAAGCGATTAAAATGGCTTCTAAAGATTGTAATAAATCTTCTAATGGATCTTTTACATTGTGACTTGCATCTATCATCCATGCTAAATCTGGATTATTTTTATTGTTTTCTATGCCGTAAACTAATTCATTAAAAATTAGAAAAAGTGCATACGGTTTTATGGATCCTACGGTTAAATCGTCATCACCATATTTACTATCGTTAAAATGGAATCCGCCTAGTTTACCTTTTAACATTAAGGTTGCTACAATCTGTTCTATATTGGTATTTGGTAAATGATGTCCTAAATCTACCAATGTGTAGGCTTTATCTCCACATGCTTCTGCTAGTAATAGAGAGGTTCCCCAATCTCTAATTACGGTACTATAAAAATTTGGTTCATAAGGTTTGTATTCGATAAACATTTTCCAATCGTTTGGTAAGGTTTTATATATTTTTTGTAGAGAATTTTGCGTGTTTTGCAAGGCTTTCTGAAAATTATTTTGCCCTGGGAAATTAGAACCATCTGCCAACCAAACGGTAATGCTTTTGGATCCTAATTTTTTGCCTATTTTAATTACTTCATTATTGTGTGCTATGGCTTGTTCTCTTACTGCTTTATTTACATTGGAAAGCGAACCGTATTTATAAGTTTCTTTGGTATTTGGTTGGTCTTGAAATGTGTTAGAGTTTACTGCATCAAATATTATGTTATGTGCATCTGCTCTTTCTTTTATGGCTTTATAATCTTTTGGAATGTCCCAAGGAATATGTAATGATATGGCTCCTGAGCTTTGTGTTAATTGGTGTAAAATACCTATATCATCTATTTTTTGTTCTAGTGTTGCTGGTTCTCCTCCATAAGAAAATCTTCCGAAACGTGTTCCTCCTGCTCCGAGTGCCCAACTTGGAATTGCGACTTGAAAGTCTGCAATTTTTTGAATAATTTCTTTGGTGTTTGCTCCATTTTTATTCAAAAAATTTCCTAAAAAGTCTATTTGACTATTTAATTCTTTGGTTTTCTTTTTATTATAATCTGCTATTTGTTGCTTTTTTAATTGCATGTTTTCTGTTGTTCATGCAATCCCGAAATATCGAGATGCAAAATTTTTTATTTTTTTCTTTACTCCAATTCTAATTATCGTACAAATGCATTTGCCATTCCGCCATCTACATTAATAGTATTTCCTGTACTTTTATCTAAGATATTCACAAGTACAAAAACAGCATTTGCTATATCTTCTGGTAAAATTATTTCGTTTAATAAATTTCGTTTTGCATAAAATGCTGGTAATTCTTCTACGGTAATTCCATTTGCTTTTGCTCTTCCTTCTGCCCATGTTCCTTCCCAAATTTTGCTTCCTACAATTACACCATCTGGATTTACGGTATTTACTCTTATTTTGTCTTTGGCTACTTCGGCGGCTAACAATCTTGTCATGTGTTGTTGTGCTGCTTTTGCAGTGCCATATCCTATATTGTTTGGACCTGATACCAGTCCGTTTTTGCTGGCAATATTTATGATATTTCCGCCTAATTTTTGTTTGCGCATTATTTCTACTCCTTTTTGCGCCATTAAAAATTGTCCTTTTACCAATACATTTTGTAGAATATCCCAATCTTTGGTTGTGGTTTCTTCTAATGGTTTTGATATTGCTAATCCTGCGGAGTGTATCACAATATCTACTCCTCCAAAATCCAAACAGGCTTTTTGGTATGCTTTTTCTATGGATTTAGAATCGGTTACATCACAAATTGCGACAGTTACTTGATCTCGTTTAAAAGTTGCTTTAGCTTCTGCTAATGTTTCTCCTTTTAAGTCTGTCAATACTACATTTGCTCCTTCTGCTACTAGCTTGTCTGCGATTGCTTTTCCAATTCCGCCACTTGCTCCTGTAATTAATGCTACTTTTCTTGAAAGTGGCTGCTCTGCAGGTTGTCTTTTTAGTTTCGCTTCTTCTAATAACCAGTACTCGATATCAAATGCTTCTTGTCTTGGTAAAGCTGTGTATTTTGATATTGCTTCTGCTCCTTTCATTACATTTATGGCATTGATATAAAATTCGCTTGCAACTCGTGCTGTTTGTTTGTTTTTAGCGAATGTAAACATTCCAACTCTTGGAAAAATAATTACTACTGGATTTGCATCTCGAATTGCTGGACTGTTATCGTGTTTACAAGTATCGTAATACTGTTTGTATTCTTTTCTATATTCCTCGAAAGCTGGTATTAATTGTTTTAATATTTCTTTGCTGTTTGATAAATCAGAATCTGCATTAATTGTTAAAACTAAAGGTTTAATTTTTGTTCTTAGAAAATGATCTGGACAAGAAGTTCCTAAGGGAGCCAATCGTTCCAAATCATTACTATTAATAAATTCTAAAACCCTTTCATCATCTGTAAAATGCCCTATCATTGGTTTATTACTTGAGCATAAACCACGTAGTAATGGTGCAATTAATGCAGCCTGATTTCTCCTTTTCTCCTCCTTTAAACGCTCTAATTTTTGATTTCCAAAAATTAATTTATTTTTTATTTTTTTATCTATATATTTTGAAGCCATTTCAATTACTTCTAAGCTATTTACATAACATTCGTAAGCGGTATTTCCCCAAGTAAAAAGTCCATGACTTCCAAGTATAATACCTCTAATATTTGGATTATCAGCAAGACATTGTTCTATTTGTAATCCCAAATCAAATCCTGGTCTTTGCCAAGGAACCCAACCCATTGTATCTCCCCAAATTTCTTTTGTTATTTTCGCACTATCTTCTGCGGCTGCGATTGCAATAAGTGCATCTGGATGTAAGTGATCAATATGTTTAAATGGTAATAATCCATGTAATGGCGTATCTATAGATGGTGCTTTACTATTTAAATCGTAAATACAATGATTAAATAAACCAACCATTTCATCTTCATGTGCTAAACCTCGATACACATTTTTTAATGCTCGTAATTTATTTACATATAAACCTGCTAATCCACTTCTTTTTAAACTACCAATATCACCACCAGAACCTTTGATGTACATTATTTCTGTTTCTTCTCCTGTTAATGGATCTTTTTCTATCGTTCTACAACTTGTGTTTCCTCCACCATAATTCGTAATTCTTAAATCTGCTCCTAATAAATTGGATCTGTAAAGTAATAATGCTACTTCATCTCCTTGTAGATTCGTTGCTTTACTTTCATCCCACAGATAATCTACATGTTTAAAATCGGTCTTTTTTACTATCATATACGTTCTATAATCTTTTTAGAAGAGTAAAAATATTTTTATCCTTTAAATATTGCATCCTGTGCTGTACTGATAACCTCCATTTGATATATTTCATAAATATCACATATAATCCTTTTTGAGTAAAAAAAGAGACTAAAATATTTAAAGGATAAAAATATTTTTTCTATTCAAAACTACTAGGCAATATAAATTAAGAAATAATTCCCTAATTTTGTAAGCAATAAATTCCAGATTTAATTTAAAGAATTCTACTTGTAAATGTTTATCAATATCAATGAAAAATCTAGCAAACCTAAATACAAACAAGTTGTAGATGCTATTATTTCAAAAATTTCTGATGGAAGTTTAAAAATTGGCGAAAAAATACCTTCTATTAATAAACTTAGTGAAGATACATACTTATCTAGAGATACTGTTGAGAAAGCCTATAAATATTTAAAAGAAAAAAAAATTATTGTATCTGTTAAGGGTAAAGGATATTATACCGCCAAAACAGATTTAATTTCAAAAGTTAACATTTTATTTCTAATTAATAAATTGAGTTCCTATAAAATGCGTCTTTATAATTCTTTTGTAAATAATATGGGTTTAAATGCTCATGTTAATTTATTTATCTATCATTACGACGAATCTTTATTTACAAACTTAATAAATAAGCATATAGGTGGTTACGATTATTATGTAATTATGAGTCATTTTACAGACGATAAAATGAAATATATCGATTCTAATGAGAGTATTATTAATACCATAAAAAAAATTCCTGCAAATAAATTAATTCTATTAGATAATCAACTATCACAAATTACAGGAAATTACATTAATGTATACCAAGATTTTAAATTAGACATTTACGATGCCTTAAATGAAGGTATTAAAAAATTATCTAAATATAAAAAGTTAATCCTAGTATATCCTACAAATTCGATTTATCCATATCCAAAAGATATTGTTTTAGGTTTTAAAAAATTTTGCGTAGAACATTTTTTTAATTTTGAGGTTATTGATGAGATTTATAAAGATATGGAATTCGAAACTCCTGAATGTTTTTTGATTATTAACGAAATGGATCTCGTTTTTTTAGTAAAGCAAACTCGTGAAAAAAAATTGATTTTGGGAAAAGATATTGGCGTTATTTCCTACAATGATACTCCTTTAAAAGATTTACTTGGAATTACAGTTATGTGTACCGATTTTAAACAAATGGGAAAATCTATTGCCGAAATGATTCTTAAAAATGAAAAAAGAAAGTTTAAAAATAACTTTACTTACATTGATAGAAACTCACTTTAAAAACCATTTTATATTATTTACAGGATACCACAGGATAACATTTTGTGTTTATAAATCTAGTATTGTGTAGTGGTTTTTTTTAACTTAAACACAAACAAAATGAATCCTAATTTATCTAAAGAACAAATAACATCTTACAGAAAAAACGGCTTTCTTATTATTGATGATTTTTTAAATGCTGACGAAGTAAAACATTGGAAAAAAACAATTGACAAAGCTATTGTGGATAGAAACGGAACAAAATTTCCACATTCTAAAGTAAAATCTGGAGAAGAAGATGGTATTAATGAAAATGCCGATTATTTTGGAAAAGTATTTACGCAAATAATTAACCTATGGATGACAGATGACAAAGTAAAAGAACTCATTTTAGATGAACGTATTGGAAAAATGGCTGCCGAATTAGCGCAAGTAGATGGTATTCGTGTATGGCATGACCAATCGCTAATAAAACAACCTTGGGCAAACGCAACTGCTTGGCATTTAGATACTCCATTTTGGTCATTTAGCCACAGAGAAGCATTGAGTATTTGGATTGCCTTAGAAGACGTTACTTTACAAAATGGTTGCTTGTATTTTATGCCAGAATCTAATCACGATACCGATTTTATTGAACCAGGAATTGGAGCAAATATGGGTGATATTTTTAATACTTATCCAAAATACAAAACAGTATTGCCTGTCGCTTCTGTAATAAAAGCAGGAAGCTGTTCTTTTCATAATGGTTTAAATATTCATGCAGCTGGAGTAAACATGACACCATTTACACGTAATGCGATGACTTGTGCATTTATGCCAGATGGCGCCATATTTAATGGCAAACAAAACGTATTACCAGATGCTTATTTTAAGACACTTAAAATAGGCGACTTGTTAAATAATGAAAAACAGAATCCATTAATTTACTCTAAAAAAAAGTAAATGCAAGTAAAATGGGGATTATACGATAGATTACGACCAATACAAATTGAAGCAATTCAAGAGTACTTTCCAATAGCATATTTACCTTGGGGAGCAATTGAATATCATGGCAACCACAATCCAACTGGATTAGACACACACAAAGCACAGCATTTATGCAAAGATTTAGCAAAGCAAAATGGCGGATTGGTATTCCCTGCAATAAGTTTGGCAGCAAATTTAATAAGTTCTTATCCTGGTGTTGATTTTCCAAAACATTCCATCGAATTTTCAGAAAAAGTCATACAACAAATTTGTGAAGAATACCTGGAACAATTGGCAAAACAAGAGTTTAAAATTATTGTTTTACTCTCTGGACATGCAGGAGAACCACATTTACAAATTTTACGAAATACTGCAACAAAATTCAATAAAAAATATCCAAAAAAATATTTTTGGTCTCTAGCAGAATTTGATATAATTAACGACAAATTATTAATAGCAAACCATTCTGCTTTAGGCGAAACTTCGTTACAACTAGTATACGAACCAGAAACCGTAGCCTTAGATGTATTACCAAAAGAAGGCAAAATAACTCTAGAAGAACATGCTGTATCAGGAGCAGATCCTCGACCAGCAACTGCTGTACACGGAAAAAATATTGTTAATGTGTTTTTAGAAAATGCGAACAAAAAAATAAAGGAATTAAAAAAGAAATATCTATAAAACATGAACTATAGAAAACTAGGAAGAACCAATTTAGAAGTAAGTGAAATAAGTCTAGGCACTTGGGCATTTGGAAATAATGTCTATGGAGGTGTCGTAGAAAAAGAAGGAATTAATACCATTCATGCAGGTATCGATATGGGCATAAACCTATTTGATACAGCTCCACAATATGGAACCGACAAACAAGATGGTGTGGCAGAAATTGTACTCGGAAAAGCCTTAAAAGGCAAAAGAGATAAAGTACATATATCTACTAAATTCGGAAGAAATCCATGTATCGAAGGCGGACGCTCTCTATTTTACAAATCCAGAATAATAGACTCCGTAGAAGAAAGTCTTAAACGTTTGCAAACCGATTATATTGATGTGTTATTTTTTCATTCGCCATTTTCTCCAGACGAAATTAGAGACGATGTCTGGGAAGGTATAGAACAAGTAAAAAAGCAAGGAAAAGTTCGATTTGTAGCACATTCTATATCCATGTTTCAACAAACCGAAAATATGGCACGACTTTGGGCAAAAGAAGGAAAAATTGATGTCGTACAAGTTGTGCTAAGTTTAATGAATCGAGAAGCGCAATCGTTGGTAGACGAACTGTCCGAATATCCAATAGGTGTGTTCGGAAGAGAATGTTTGGCAAACGGTTTTTTAGCAGGAGTGTTTACAAAAGATACCATTTTTGCAAAAGGAACACTAAACGCAAGATATTCCAAACAAGAATTAGTAGAAAGAATAGACCAAGTAGAAGCCTTTAAATTTTTAATGCGAGACGATATTACCAACATGCCACAAGCTGCATTGCGATGGGTTTTAGACCAAAAAGGAGTTTCTACCGTACTCTCAGGAGCAAAAAATATAGCAGAATTAAAAGGAGCCGTTTCTGCATCTAATGCAAAACCATTTACAAAAAAAGAATTAGCATTGGCAAAAAAAGTTTTGAAAAAAGATTTTGAAGCAGCATAGTGATGGAAGAAAAGAAACAAGAAAAAAGACCGAAATTTGAAAAGCAATTTTTAGAAAATGTCTTATCGAATGATTTTACGTAGCGACAATAAAGAAAAATTGTATTGAGATAAATGTTGAATATTAAATCATAGTAAACACCACTTAAAACTCAAAATTATAAAATATGGGAGCATTTTTAGGATTATTATTACACGCTATCGGAGGTCTTGCAGCAGGTAGTTTTTACATTCCGTTTAAACTCATAAAAAAATGGAAATGGGAAACGTCGTGGTTAATTTTAGGATTTGCTGCTTGGGTATTTGCACCATTAATTATGGCTTGGTTAACCGTTCCTAATCTATTTGAAGTACTTGGAGCAGCTAGTTTTGAAGTGAAATTTTATACTTTTCTTTTTGGTATTCTTTGGGGAATTGGCGCACTAACTTTTGGATTATCCATGCGCTATCTAGGAATCGGTTTAGGTATGGCAGTCGCTCTCGGATTTACTGCTGCATTTGGCACCTTAATACCACCTATTTATAATGGTACCTTTTCATCATTAATTGCAACAAATGGTGGAAAAGTAGTACTACTTGGCGTAATTGTTAGCCTTATCGGAATTGCCATTGCTGGAAAAGCAGGAATGCTTAAAGAAAAAGATTTAGACGATAAACAACAACAAGAAGCTGTAGCAGAATTTAATTTATCTAAAGGTCTAATTATTGCCACCATTTCTGGAATATTAAGTGCTTGTTTCGCCTTCGGACTTGCTGCAGGAAAACCAATTGCCGAAGAAGCAGTAAAATTAGGAACCGATAATTTATTTCAGAACAATCCTGTAATCGTTTGGATACTTTGGGGCGGATTTTTAACCAATTTTATTTGGACTATGATTTTGAGTTTTAAAAACAAAACATTTAAAGATTTTACCGATAAAACCATAAAAAATAAAAAGAAAAATTACCTATTAGCTATTGCTGGAGGTGTAACTTGGTATTTTCAATTTTTCTTTTACGGTATGGGAACTACCTTTTTAGGAAAAGAATACGAATTTGCAAGTTGGACCTTACACATGGCCTTTATTATTATCTTTAGCACACTATGGGGATTGTATTTTAAAGAGTGGAAAGGTGTTTCAAAAAAAACAATGCATACCTTATGGCTAGGTTTGGCAGTTATTATATTTTCTACTATACTCATAGGAATTGGAAATAATATTTAATACAATGAAAAAAATAATTCTTTTACTTGTTATTTTACAAACAGTAAATCTGTTTTCACAGGATAAATTTATCCTCGAAACAACAACAAAACCAAGATTTAAAATTACCGAAAAAAAATGGAATCAAACCATTGGAAATGCTTCTGTCTGTCTTTGGAACAACGATAAATTAAGCGCTTTTACCATTACTATTGATGATAATAATGAACAAGATATTCCTTTTTGGAGAAAAACACAAGAAAAATACGGATTCAAATATACTTGGTTTGTCATTACCGAAGCAGATAAAAAATGGAATGTAAAAGACTGGAATTTATTTAACGAACTAGCAAAACAAGGAAATGCTATACAAGGACACGATGACCAAAATTGGTACGACCATCCAAAAAAAAATCAAAAAAACCCAAGCATAAAAGACTATTGCAAACGACTAAAAACAACCAAAAATAAAATCGAAAAACACATTAAAAATCAACAATGTGTAACTTATGCTTATCCATGGGGACAAGGAAATGTAAACGAAGTTGCCAAACATTTTATTGCAAGTCGTGGTGTTATTGGAGTACTAAACCCTGCAAATAAAATAGACTTTAAGCAAATTCGAAGTATCTCTAACCCTCATATTTACACAAACGATAGTACACGAAATCACTACATATTACCATTACTCAACAAAAGTAAAAAACTAGAAGACATTAACTATTATCGAGGTTGGGGAAGCACACATTTTCATCATGTAAACACACCAGAATTACAAAAAACAACCGATGAATTTCTAAAATATCTCAAACAAAAAGAAGACAAATTGTGGATAGGTACATTTCCCGATGTTGCAAAATATGCACAAGAATACGCAACCCACACACTTAAAGTTACTAAAAATAGAGAAGATATCATTAGTTTTACATTAACAGATAAAATGCAAGATGCTATTTACGATATGCCATTAACTGTAAAAATTCGTATTCCAAATAACTGGATTAGTGCAAATGCAACACAAAACGGAAAAACAATTACATCCAATATAATTACTTATAATTTGAATAAATACGCCTTAGTAAAAGCAATTCCAGATCGTGGCGAAGTCGTATTATCTGCAAAAATAGACAAAACCCAAGCTCAAAATAACGCTATTACAAGATACGAATCTACTACATTACAAGATGCTTTTTATGTACCAACAACCATTTCTAAAGACGCTCAAGAAATGCTAAAAGCAAAAAAACGCTCTAACAGGAATACCGCAAAAACACCAAAAGAAAACGCACCACATAGCGAATGGAAAAAATTTCAAGACAATATTGACAAAGCTGTACTAAGTGGATTACAACCAATAAAAGACAAATACCAACCAAACATAGATACTATTTTTATAGGTGGCATTAGAGCCATTGATATCCATCCAAAAAATTACAAAAAAAATAATAAAGTAATTGTTTATATTCATGGAGGTGCCTATGTTGTTTTACATGCCGAAGCTACCTTGGCATCCATATTACCATTAGCAGAAACCTCTGGACTAAGAATAATAGCAATAGACTATACACTTGCTCCACAAGCAAAATACAAGCAAATTACAGACGAAGTAATTCAATTTTACAAAGGTCTTTTAAAAGAATACGACGCTCAAAATATTGCCATTTATGGCGATTCTGCTGGTGGTGGACTTGCAGCTGGAAGTATTTTAAAAATGAGAGATTTAGGCATAGCTTTACCAGCAGCTTTAGTATTGTGGTCTCCATGGTCGGATATTGACGAAATTGGAGATACTTATTTTACTTTGGCAGATAATGATCCATCGCTAATAAACGAAAATTTTTTAGAAAATGCTGCCTTAGCCTATGCACCAAAAAGCGCTTTTAAAAACCCTTATGTATCTCCTGTTTATGGTAATTTTTCTAAAGGATTTCCACCAACCTTAATTCAAGTAGGAAGCAAAGAAATATTTTTGAGTAATGCCATACGTATATATCGCGTTTTAGATGATGCAAAGATAAAAACCAAGCTAGATGTTTACGAAGGCATGTGGCACGTTTGGCAAGGACATTATTTATTGCCAGAATCAAAAAAAGCAGTAAATAATACAAAAAAATTTATGTTTAAATATTTAAACTTACAAGAATAATACAGACTTAAAAAATAAAAAATGAAATACATAATAATTACCTTTTTTATAATCCTTATTAGTTGTAAAACAACCATGAATACTAATCAAAATACCGTTTTTCAACTCGATTTTGAAAAGAATGAATTAGGTCGATATACAGATAAAAATTTATTAGAAGATGTTGGTGATATTCGTTGGAAAATTATAGAAGATAAAGCAACTATAGAGAACGATTCTATTCATGGCAAAGTACTAAAAGTAAAATATCCAAAAGGTGGTATTGGTCCAAAAGAAACAGGAATTCAATTCGATAAAGAAATTGCTAAATCAAAAGAATATTATTTAGATTATTTTTTAAAGTTTAAAAAAGGGTTTGATTTTCGTCTTGGAGGAAAATTACCAGGCTTAACAAGTGGAGGCAGTAAATATACTGGAGGAATACATCCAAAAAATGGCGAAGGTTGGAGTGCTCGTTATATGTGGCGAGACAAAGGTGCAATGATTGTTTATTTTTATTATATGGATAACAAGCACAAATGGGGAGATATTGTAGAAATGGATACTATTTTTAGTACCGATAAATGGTATCGAATTACACAACACTTAAAAATGAATGATACCGATAAATTTAATGGTATTATGGAAGTTTGGGTCGATGGTAAACAAGTAACTAACGAAAGAGAAGTAAGATATCGTTTAGCTCCATTAGGAGAAATTGATACGTTTTATTTTTCAACTTTTCATGGAGGAAATACAGAAGATTGGGCTCCGAAAAAGGATTCTTATATCTATTTTGATGATTTTAAAGTAACTAAAAACAAACCTAAAGGATTAGAATAATTTATAATATAAAATGAAAAATAAAAAAATAAACATTTATAGTCTTTTATTGTATTTTCTTATAACTACAACCTTTTCATTTGCGCAAGAATCGGAAGTGAAAATAAACCATCAAGGTAAAGAATTTACCAAATTAAAACATGCATGGACTTCGCAATGGATTACACATCCAACAGAATCTACCTTAGATGCTAGAAAATTTTTATTTCGTAGAACTTTTGATTTAAAAACCAAACCAGAAAAATTTATTATTTATGTTTCTGCCGATAATCGGTATCGATTATATATAAACGGTAAATATTTAGTTTCTGGTCCTTCTTCTGGAGATATTAATCATTATCGTTACGAAACTTTAGATATTGCTAAAGATTTACAAATAGGAAAAAATAGTATTGCGGTCGAAGTTGTTAATTTTGGCGAATATCGCAAAGCTTCTACAATGACTTTCCAAACGGCATTTATCTTACAAGGCGATAAAAATAATGCCGTAAATCTAAATACTGGAAAAGCATCTAAATGGAAAGTCTTGAATGATTCTGGTTTTCAAAGTATTCCATTTGTAAGTGATTCGCTTCGTGGATATTATGCAGCTGGCCCTGGAGAAAAATTAATTTCTAAAAACCATGCTTGGAATTGGGAAAAAACCAATTTCGATGATTCGAAATGGAAAAGTCCAAAATTAGGAACGGTAGAGTTTGCTGTTGGTCGCGGTTTTTTATTTGGAAGTACTTGGTATTTAGTACCACGAACCATTCCATTTATGGAAGAAACCAAACAGCGTTTTGGTAAAATCGCTCGAAGCAAAGGCATTAATACAAACGATAATTTTATTAAAGGGACTGGAAGTTTAACCATTCCTGCACATACCAAAGCAAGTATTTTAATCGACCAATTACATCATACTATCGGACATCCAATTATACATTATTCTTACGGAAAAGATAGTCAAATAAAAATAACGTACTCGGAAGCGATGTACGATAAAAACTGGAAAAAAGGCGACAGAAATGTAGTTAAAGGCAAACATATTTTAGGGTATTACGACAGTATTGAAGCTGATGGTGGAATAAATCGAAGTTTTAAACCAATTGGTCAAAAAACATTTCGTTTTATACAATTAGACATCGAGACCAAAGAAGAAGCCTTAACAATAGATGATTATTATAATGTTTATACAGCTTATCCTTTTAAAGAAAATGCCAAATTTGAAACAAATAATAAAACACTTACCAAAATTTGGAACGCTTCTTGGTTAACGTTACGAAATTCAGCAGTAGAAGGATTTATAGATCCATATTACGAACAATTACAATATGTTGGCGATACTCGAATCGAAGCTATTGTTTCCTTGAGTGTCGATGGCGATGACCGTTTAATGAAAAAAGCCATCGAAATGTTTGACAATTCGCGTTTACCTAGCGGTTTAACAGCGAGTCGTTTTCCATCGTATATTGTACAAATTATTCCTACGTATTCCTTGCTTTGGGTAAATATGATTCATGACCATTATATGTATAAAGACGATCCTGAATTTACTAAAAAGTATGTTTCAGGAATGAAAGCTGTTATTGATTGGTGGATTAATAAAGTAGATAAAACTGGTATGCCAACAAAAATGGAATGGTGGAATTTTACCGATTGGAGTCCAGGTTTTCATAACGGAATTCCTGATGGTGCCGACGATGGCTATTCTGCTTCAGTCGCTTTACAATTTGTTAAAACACTACAATTAGCATCCGAAATGTTTGCGGATTTAGGTTATACCGAAGAAGCAACTAAATACAAAGCATTAGAAAAAAGAATTCGAAAAAGCGTCCATACCAATTGCTATATAAAAGAAAAAGGACTTTTTGCCGAAACACCAAATAAAGAAAAATTCTCACAACACACCAATATTATGGCAATCTTAACAGATGCCATTCCTCAAAATGAACAAAAAGCAATGATGCAAAAAATATTAGATGATAAAAATTTAATTCAAACTACTATTTACTATAAATATTACTTATTTAATGCGTTACATAAAGTTGGCATGGGAGATTTGTATACTGGTTTATTAGAAAACTGGACAAATCAGCTTAATCTAGGTTTAACTACTTTTGCCGAAACCGATATCGAGCCTCGCTCGGAATGCCATGCATGGTCTGCTTCGCCAAACTACCATTTTTTAAAAATTATTGCTGGTATTTATCCTAAAAGTAAACATTTTAACGAAATTATGGTTGCTCCAAACTTTAATGGTTTGGATCATTTTAGAGCAGTAATGCCTCATCCTAAAGGGAAAATTATTGTGGATTTAACTAAAAAAAACAATGTTGTATCTGGCGATATTTTTTTGCCAAAAGGTACTACAGGAGTATATAAATATAACGGTAAAAAAGTAAAACTTACCGAAGGTAAACAATGTATAAAATAGAAAATAATGAAAAAATTAATATTAATCGCACTAGTATGTGTCACTTTTATTGCTTGTAAAAACGACAAAAATATAACAGAAAAAAAAGTAACCATAGAAGAAAAAACGGAATCTAAATCCGAATTAATCGCTCGTGTTTTCTCTTTTTCGGAAAAACAATACGAAGGTTTAATAAAACGTATTGAAAATAACAAACCGCTTTTATTACCAAGAGGTGTTACTGAAGAAGGTAAATTACGATTAAAACCTTATCACGATTGGACTAGTGGTTTTTTTCCTGGTTCGCTATGGTATTTGTATAAAAACAACCAATTGGATACTTGGAAAAATCATGCTATGAAATTTACTCAAGCAGTAGATTCTGCCAAATATTTAACCAATACACACGATTTAGGTTTTATGGTTAATAATAGTTTTGGGAATGGTTATTCTTTAACCAAAAACGAAGCATATAAAGATGTGGTTGTACAAGCTTCTAAATCTTTAATTACTAGATACAGACCTAAAGTTGGTGCTATACAATCTTGGGATACGACACCAAATATGGGTTGGATTGCAAAACGTGGTTGGAACACTCCAATTATTATTGATAATATGATGAATTTAGAAATGTTATATAAAGCCTTTGAATATACTAAAGATTCTACTTTTTATGCTATTGCAACATCTCACGCAAAAACAACGATGAAGAATCATTTTAGAGCTGATTTTAGTTCGTTTCATATTGTAGATTACGATGGTAAAACTGGTAATGTACGAAGTAAAGAACAAGGGCAAGGTTATGTAGATGCATCTCCTTGGGCAAGAGGTCAGGCGTGGGGTTTATACGGTTTTACACAAACGTATTTGAATACTAAAGATGCGACTTTTTTAAATCAAGCAAAAGCCATAGCTAATTATATTATGACCAATGCTAAAATTCCTAAAGATCATATTCCTTATTGGGATTATGATGCTCCAAAAATACCTAACGAACCTCGTGATGCTTCGGCAGCTGCTATTACTGCATCTGCTCTATTAACACTCCAACAATATGTTCCTGAAAAGAAAGAGGCTATGATTGCTTATGCTGAAAGCATTATTAGAAAATTATCTACACCTGATTATTTGGCCGAACTAGGAAAAAATCAAGGTTTTATTTTAAAACATTCGGTTGGAAATATTCATTCTGGCGAAGAAAATGACAAGCCTTTAAATTATGCGGATTATTACTTTTTGGAAGCTCTTAGTAAATGGAAATCTCTTTAACAATTTTCTTTAGAATTTCAGATACTATTTTTTTAACATGATCAATTCGAGCAAAGTTTAGAATATATCGCTAAAAAAAGGAATTATACCAATTCAATTTTGAAATGCGCTAAATAGATTTAAAATATTTTTATGTTTTACAATCTTGAAATTTCAAGCATAGCATAGCTATGGTTTAAATTTAAAGTGCAGTAAAACCGTGAAAAGATAAATAATTTATAGCGTATTTTGATGTTGAGTTGGTATTATTAAGCCATTCTCTACTTCTACCTAACTGATATTAATATTTTTTTCCACGAATTTTATGGTTGACTCAAAATTTTTTAATATATTTTGAGTTATTAATTTTAATTAAATATTTTTTATGAAAACGTTAAAAAAAGTGAGCCTATTATTTATTAGTATTTTTCTATTTACTGCTTGTAATAGTGATGATGCAGACAATCAAAATGATTTTACATTAAATCTTGATTCCGAAACAAATACTGTATTTGCAAAACAAAATGCAAACTACAATTTTAGTCTTAATGCTTTAGAAGTTGGAGATCAATATCAAATAAAAGTTATCAATTCTTCTGATACAGATTTTGATGCTACATTAACAATAAATGGTAATGAAGCTATTATTGGAAATACCATTATCATTACCGAAAATAATTTAGATATCACATTAACTCCAAATGAAGTCGGAATTGCCTCTTTTACTGTCGAAGTAACAAGGAATGGTGTAACGCAAACACAAACTATTGCTTTAACTTCCAAAATGCCAACATTTAATATTTCGGTACAGCAGAATTTTCCTTCTTCTGGTACTATTGTGGCAAATGTTACTGTTACTCTTTTAGATGGTTACGACCAACCTTTAATGTATACTTATAAAGGAAATTCAACTGGAGCTGTTGCTGGTCCTATTGGTCCTTCATCTGTAATTTTAAATGATATTGTAGGTTCAAATACTCCTCCTGTTAAAACCATTACTTTAACTCGCTTTGTAAGTGGTTATACTTATGAAATAAAAGTTGAAAATGAATTTGGTTATACCGTAACACAAAGCTATACGTATCCATAAAATTATACCAATTCAATTTCAAAATGCGCTAAATAGATTCAAAATATTTTTATGTTTTACAATCTTTAAATTTCAAGCATAGGCACAGCTATGGTTTAAATTTAAAGTGCCGTAAAACGTGAAATGACAAATAATTTATAGCGTATTTTGATGTTGAGCTGGTATGAAACACTAATTTATACCTATTTGATTTTAAGAGGAGTTGAAAAATCAAATTGGTATTACTTAACAACTTTAAACGAAGTCTTCAATGTTGCATTCGAATTTCCGCCAATCCAAAGATTAAAATCTCCTAGTTCCACTTCCCATTTGTTATTTGCTGTATAGAATTGTAATAATTCAAAATCTATTGTGAAATAAATGGTTTTTGATGCTCCAATTTTTAAATGTATTTTTTCAAATCCTTTCAATTCTTTTACAGGACGAGTTAAACTTCCACATACATCTTGTATGTATAATTGTACTACTTCTTCGCCATCAAAATTTCCTGTATTTGTAACTTCAACCGAAACGTTTATTTCTTCATTTATAGAGATTTTGGTTTTATTTAATTTTAGATTTTTATATTCAAAAGACGTATAACTTAATCCATATCCAAAAGGGTACAAAGGCGAGCTGTCTACATCGGTATATTTTGACCAAAATACCATAGCTGGATCTGGTAAAGGTGTTGGTCTTCCTGTTTTTTTATGACTGTAATAAATTGGTATTTGTCCTACGTGTCTAGGAAACGTCATTGGTAGTTTTCCACTCGGATTATAATCACCATATAAAACTTGTGCTATGGCATTTCCTGCTTGTGTTCCTAATTGCCACGTTTCTACAATAGCTGGAATGTGTTCTTCGGACCAATTTATTGTTAATGGTCGTCCGTTTGTTAAAACCAAAATTATTTTTTTATTGACTTTATAAACTTCTTTTAATAAATCTAATTGTACTCCTGGAATATCTAAATTAGTTCGACTACGGCCTTCTCCTGACTGAAAACCGTGTTCGCCTAAAACCATAATGACTACATCTGCTTTTTTAGCTATTTCTATTGCTTCTTTAAAACCACTTTTATCGGTTTTATTGATTTTTGTATCGTAATAAAAGAATGTTTTTCCGATAACCACATCTGCTCCTTTTTTATAGGTTATGGTATTGTCTTTGTATTTTTTTAAGCCTTCTAGTACAGATACTGCTGTATTGTTATCTGCTCCTATCCGCCAATTTCCTAACATGCTATCTTTATCATTTGCTAATGCTCCAATAACCGCTATATTTTGTCCTTCTTTTTTTAGTGGTAATAATTTTTGATTATTTATTGCTTCATTTTTAAGTAAAACGATGGATTTTTTTGCCATATCTAATACAGCTGCATTTATTTCTTTACTATTTACAACTTGTTTTTCTCTATCTAAATCACAGTATTTATAGGGATTATCAAAAAGTCCTAGCTCGTATTTTACGGTTAATATTCTACGAACTGCATCGTCAATTAAGGCTTCTTTAACTTTACCTTCTTTAACTAATTCTTCTAAATGATCTATATAAGCATAGGATTCCATATCCATATCCGATCCTGCTTTTATCGCTAATTCTCCTGCATGTTTGTTGTCTGTTGCGTATCCGTGGTGTTCCAATTCCATAATAGAACCCCAATCTGAGACTACAAAACCCTTAAAATTCCAATCGTTTTTTAATATATCTCTTTGTAAAAATGTATCTGCCGTTGCTGGAATTCCATTTAGTTCATTAAAAGCATTCATAAATGTTTTTACATCTGCTTTTACTGTAGCTTTAAATGGCGGCAAAATGATATTGTATAATGTTGGCATTCCGACAGAAACGGTATTGTATTCTTTTCCTGCTTCTGGAAAACCATACGCTGCAAAATGTTTGGTACATGCTGCAATGGTGTTTACATTTGATAGATCTTCTCCTTGAAAACCTTTTACTCTTGCGTAAGCGATTTTACTTCCTAAAAAAGGGTCTTCTCCTGCACCTTCCATAACGCGTCCCCAACGTGCATCTCTTGAAATATCCACCATTGGTGCAAAAGTCCAATTTATACCACTTGCTGCTGCTTCTTTTGCTGCCACTTCTGCAGATTTTTTTATGGCTTTTAAGTCCCAACTTGCTGCTTCTGCTAACGGTATTGGGCTAATGGTTTTGTAACCATGAATGACATCAAAACCGATAATTAGTGGAATTCCTAAACGCGATTTTTCTACTACAATTTTTTGTACTGCTCTTACATTTTTAACGCCTTTTACATTGAGCATTGCTCCAACTAAACCTTGCTCTAAATGTGCTACTTTATTAATTGATGTAGAATCTTTTGGCGGACCTGTTACATCCCAAGAACCATTATATTGATTCATTTGTCCGATTTTTTCTTTAAGCGTCATTATAGATAATAACGAATCTACTTTTTGTGTTAGGATTAAATTTTTACTTTTTTCGGAATTGTTTTTAGAACTATTTTTACACGAACTAAAAAGAATTAAAAGAGATAATAGGATGTATATTTTCTTCATTTATACCATTTTATTAAAACTGTATTTGTACTTATTTTAATTGTTTTTTTGAAAAACTTGAAGTGCATCATCATTATTTACAACTAAAATACATTTTTTACCGTTTATTGTAATTGTTTTCATTTGCTTAACATCTTTTTCTGCTAAAAATCCTGATTTTTTTAATGTAACGGATTCAAATCCATCTTTTTTTTGTGTCATTAATAAACCTATAGAAGCATCGTTTCTAGGTGTTTCTGCTTCCGATACAAATAAATTACCTGCAATTAAAATATCTTTTTTACCATCTTTATCAAAATCGTCTGTTAGTATCGTATTTATAGATGAATATTGTGCTTCTTTTGGTAATGGTGTTTTTTTAAATGTTCCATTTCCTATATTTTCTATATATACCGATGCAAATGTTTGTGCTTTATAATGAATTCCGTTATTCAATTTTTTTAAACTATATATGTCTTCTAAATCTGCATCTGCAAAATTCTCATAATTTTTGAATTTATTTTTTATTCCTGGCACTTGTTGAGAAGAACATTGTCTTCCTCTTACTGGATATTGTTTTTTACCTTCATAATATCCTAAAACTACGTCTAAGCTTTTATTATTATCAAAATCATTCGCATAAATATCAAACGTTTTTTCTGGAGTTGCTTTGTATTTGTAATTTAATCCTAAGTTTCCAACTATAAAATCCATATCGCCATCGTTATCCATATCATTTTTATGAATACTATACCACCAACCTGTTGTATTTTTTAAAGATTGTTGTTTGGTTACGTTTTTAAATACTCCTTTGGTATTTTCTAAAAATGTGATTGGCATCCATTCTCCTACAACGATTAAATCTTCGTCGTTGTCTTTATCAAAATCTATGGCTATAACATCGGTTACTAATCCTAATTTATCAAAAGTTTTTTTTGATTTTTTACTCACATCTATAAATTTGACTTCTTCTTTGGTACTTACATTTTCTAGCAAGTGGCTATTTGGTGGTTTGGGATAATATTGTGGTAATAATCGCGATGCTATAAATAAATCCAAATCGCCATCTTTATCAAAATCAAATGGTATTACTTTTGAGCCACTTTCTAAAAATTGTGGTATTGCTGTTGTACTTTTTGTAAAATTTCCTGTACCATCATTAATGTATAATCTATCTTTATATGTTTCGGAATTTGGTATAAACTCATTTCCTCCACTCACTACATAAAGGTCTAAATCACCATCGTTATCTGCGTCAAAAAATTGCCCATCTAAATCTTCGTAATTTTTATCTTCTTCTAAAAATTTTTGATTGGCTTCTACAAATGTTCCTTTTTTGTTTTGTATGTAGATGATTCCTTTTTGTTTGTGTGCTCCTCCTATCCAAAAATCTTCTAATTTATCTCCATTTATATCTCCAACGGCAAGCCCTGGTCCAAATTGTGACATTTTGTGTGGTAATAATGGTTCTTTTCCGTAATCGAAATAAGAATTCTCTTCGTGTTTAAAATGAATATGTACTTTATTTGTAATCTCTGTAAATATTTTTTTCTTTTTTAAATGATTTTTTTTGAATGTATTTTTTTTTGCATTTTTATACTCTAGTATTAGTAACTGATTGGTTTTTACATTTGTTATTTTTTGTGTTTCTCCATTTGTCCATTGTACAATTAAAGAATCTAATGTCGTTATATTACCTACTCCAAAGTGTAACTCTGGCGCTACTGAAGATTGGTATCCTCGTGTTAGCATCAATTCGGATAATTGTAATTTTTTATCTTTATAAATGGTTACTGTATTTCCTATTCCTAATGCATTTTGTTTTGTTCCTTTAAATCTGATTTTTAGATAGTTTGCTTTTTCTTTTGTATTGGTTTTATTTTCATAAAAAGAAGCTTCTAAATCTATATTATTAACTACCAAATCTAAATCGCCATCGTTATCAAAATCTGCATAAGCTGCTCCATTTGAAAAGGTTTTATCTTCTAATCCCCAATCTTTACTTTTATTGGTAAAAGTAGCATCGCCATTATTGTTAAACATATAATTTTCTAGTGCTTCGGATGGCATTTTTTCTAAAATTTTATAGGACTTTATTTGTTTTTTTTCGTTTTTAAAATAGTGGCTTTTTTTAAATTGATTAAAAAAATCTTTATTGTGTATGTCTCTTCTGGTTCCGTTAGAAACAAACAAATCTTTAAAGCCATCGTTATCAAAATCTGCAAAAAGTGCTGCCCAACTCCAATCGGTAGATTTTACTCCTGCAAAGGCTGCTATATTGCTAAATACTGGAAATCCTGTATTATTTATGCCTCTATTTATTTGTAAACTATTGTACATATATTGATGATGTAATCCTAATTCTATTATCTTTTGAAAATTTATTGGATCCATACTACTCATATTTTCTTTGGAGCGTTTATGGGTTTTTGGAGACATATCTAATTGTACAATGTCTAGCAAACCATCGTTATTAAAATCTGCTATATCTGTTCCCATACCATAAAAGGATGTTTGTTTGGTTACTTCTTTACTTCTTTCGGTAAATGTTCCATCGCCATTATTAAAATAGATAAAATCTGGACTTGCGAAATCGTTAGACACATAAATATCTTTGTATCCATCTTTATTTATGTCTGCTACGCTTAATCCGATACTTAATCCGAAGGATAATAATCCTGCTTCTTTGGTTACATCGGTAAAGGTTAAATCTCCATTGTTTTTATATAAATGACTGGATAATTCTGGGACTGCATGTTCCATCATTGCTTGGTACTGAAATGCTGGTGCTTTAAAGGATGTTATTGGATAATTGATAACATATAGGTCTAAATCGCCATCGTTATCGTAATCAAAAAATACACTTTGTTCTGTTCTTCCTTTATCTGCCAATCCATATTTTTCTGCTTCTTCGTTAAAAATCGGAATTCCATCGCTATTATTTCCTTGATTGATTAGTAATTTATTTTTATACGATGTTTTTTTTCCTGCAATGCTTACGTAAATATCTAACAGTCCATCGTTATTAATATCTACAACGGTTGTTCCTGTGGACCAACTATTTTTTATTGCTGTTTTAGAAATTTTTGTAACGTCTTTAAATTTTAGATTTCCTTGATTTAAGTATAGTCTATTTTCTACCATATTTCCTGTAAAGTAGATATCTAAAAGGTTATCTTTATTAAAATCTGCTACCGAAATTCCTCCTCCCATATAAATATATGGAAAGTTAAAATAATTCATTTCTTTGGTTTCTTCCAATTTATTATTAAAATACAAACCTGTTTCTAAAGCTGCTTTTTGTTGAAATAATTGCTTTTTAGGAATTGTTCTATTGTTAGTACATGCATATAGTAATAGCAATACTAATAATCCGTTAAATATATTTGTTTTATTTTTTGCCAAAGTATTCATATAATATAATACGAAGTTATACATAAAAACTGACTTTAAAAATAAAGCCAGTTCTTTTCAAATAATTATTAAGGGCACTACTAATAATACTAATATCCTGTATTCTGATCTGATGAATTAATACTTAGGTTTGTATCTATTTCTGTTTGAGGTATTGGTAATACTTCGTGTTTACCTGCTTGAAAAGCTGGTATTATACTCATCATATTCCATCGTAATAAATCTGGGAAACGAGTTTGTTCTCCTGCTAATTCAACTCTTCTTTCGTGTACTATTGCTGTAAATATTTCTGCACTAGTTGTAACTGGATAGGTAGGATTCATGTCTGCCGATCCATATAATGGCATTGCTGCTCTTGTTCTTACTTGGTTTAATAATCCTACTGGATTTCCTCCTACTTCGTTTTCTGCTTCTGCTGCCATTAACAATACATCTGCATAACGTATTGCTCTATGGTTAATATCCGAAAGTCCGCTATAATCTGATGATACGGTATGTGATCTTTGGTATTTTCTCCAAGTTGCTGATATTCCTACTCCTATTTGTTCTTGTGTTATTGTTCCTGAAGAGTATGCGTCTCCTGCAAAATAGAAACTTGCATGTAATCGCGGATCTCCTGCTTCAAACTCATTAACTAATTCTTCGGAAGGGTCGTTGTTATGAAATCCTCCTACTGCTCCATATTCTGCGGAACGCCATGTGGTTTCTACATATCCATTATCTAATCCATCCCAACCTGCATATCCCCAAGGATTGCCATTGTCGTATACAAATTGTACTTCAAATACGGACTCTGAATTATTTTCATGTGCACTATCAAAATTATCAAAATATTCTGTTGTTAGTGTATATTCTCCACTATTAATCACTTTATTAAAAGCTACTTTTGCTTCTTGGTATTCTCCTCTAAACAAATGTACTTTACCTAACAATGCATAAGCTGCTCCTTTTGTTGCTCTCCCTGGCTCTTCTTCTGATTTTAGCAATAGTTTAGATCCTGCATCTGTTAAGTCACTAATAATTAATTGATATATCTCTTCTTTTGGTGTTCTTGGCAAACCGTTTGGGTCTAAATTTTCTGGTGTATATAATGGTATATCTCCGAAACGTTCTACTAATAAAAAGTAATAATAGGCTCTTAAAAATTTTGCTTCTCCTATAAATTTGTCTTTCATTTCTTGAGAAACTTCTCCTGCATCTAAAGCTGCTATATTGTCTTGTTTATCTAATATGAAATTTGCTCTTGAAACTCCGATATACGCATTTTTCCAGTATAAAAATATATCGTTATTTGATGCTCTAAAAGTAAAGTTCTTAAATGCTAATAAATCTGGTGTACCTCTTTCTGTTTGTACATCATCTCCCATATAATCGTACATATAAAATAAATATCTTCCATACAAACCTTGTGTTTGTAATGGCGAATATGTTGCATTTACTCCTCCTTTTAATTCTTCTAAATTTGTTGGAAAAGTCGTTGTTGAAATTGCGGTAGGGTTGCTTAATTCTAAATCATTCGTTTCACACGAACTAATTAGAAATACCATAAAAATTAATATTAATATCTGTTTTTTCATCATTTAATTGTGTTAATTTATTAAAATTTTATTTGAAAACCTAGTAATAAGGATTTCGATTGTGGATACTGACCTCTATCTACTCCTATTTCACTATTTTGAGAACCTGTAATAGATGCTATTCCTAAAGATGGACCTATTTCTGGATCGTATCCTGAATAATTGGTAATTGTAAACAAGTTTTGTGCACTTACATATACTCTAAGTTTTGAAATTGTTCCTTTTGATATATTACTAAGCATTGTTGTTGGCATATTATATCCTATCGAAATATTTTTAAGTCTAAAATAAGATCCGTCTTCTACATAACGGTTGGATACTCTTGTATTTTGATTTGGATCGTTTATAATTGCTCTTGGTTGTGTTGTAGATGGATTTGTAGGTGTCCATCTATCTAATACTGCTGTAGATGTATTTGTTATTTGACTTGCGCCATCTAAATAATATCTACTTGCATTAAATATATCGTTTCCTGAAACGCCTGTAAATAAAGCTGTAAAATCAAAATTCTTATAATCTGCATTTAAGGATAATCCATAATTTACATTTGGAAATGGGTTTCCTATTACGGTTCTATCTTCATCATTAATTACACCATCGTTATTAATATCTTTAAAGCGAATATCTCCTGGTGCTGCTCCTGTTTGTGTTGCATGTGCGTCTATTTCTGCTTGTGTTTGAAAGATACCATCTGTTTCCCACCCATAAAAATGCCATAATGCTTCTCCTTCTGCTATTCTCGAAATACTTCCGCTTGCTAATACATTTGGTTTGGATCCATTAAATAATTGTTCTACATTTGGTGCAAGTTGTGTTACTTCATTATTTGTGGTACTTAAATTAAAACTTGCTGACCAATGAAATTCTCCTTCACTTTTTCTATATCCTAAATTAAATTCTAACCCATCTGTTTTCATACCTCCAATATTAAATGGTGTATCATTTGGTACTCCTAGTGACCCTGCTGGAGGTAGAAGTACTATTAAATCATTACTTGTATTGTTATAATATTCTGCACTAAAGGTAATTTTACTACTTAAAAAACCTAAATCTACTCCAATATTAGTCATTGCTGTTTCTTCCCATTTTAAATTTGGATTTGGTAAACTACTCGTTGCTAAACCTGAATTATTTCCATAAAAATAATTTGGTAATAAACTAGATTCAAAAGCATAATCTCCAGCAGACCTATCGTTTCCTGCTAATCCCCAACTTGCTCTTAATTTAAAGTAATTCATGGAAGAAGAGTCCTTTAAAAAATCTTCTTTGCTAAGAACCCATCCTGCTGCTACTGTTGGGAAATTTCCCCATCGATAATTAGCTCCAAACCTAGAGGAAGCATCTCTTCGTAACGAAACTGCAAGTAAATATTTACCAGCAAAATCGTAATTTATTCTTCCTAAATATCCAACTACATTATACTCTAATGCTTGAGCTCCACCAGATAAATTAGATGGTAAGTCTGTAATCCCAAAAGGGGTTGTACCAACACCGCTTAGTACGGTCGTTTTTCTTTTTCTTTGTTCTGCAACTACCAATGCTTTTACATTGTGATTTTCGTTAAATGTTTTTGTATATTCTAAACTATTATTTATTGTTATGGTATTTACTCTTGCATTTGCATAACTAATTCTTGTATCGCTTTGGCTTGGATCTCCTCCTGATAATCCATAAGGTAATTCTACTTTTTTGAATTTATTATCGTAAAAATTCATTCCTAATGTAGCCTTATATGTTAAGTTTTTTGTGATATCTACTTTACCATAAACGGTTCCTAACAAGTTTATATTTTTATTTAGTTGCGTTTCTCTATTAAGTGTTCTTAACGGATTTCTTGTTGTATTTACATCGTCTGTAGCAGATAATTCGCTAAATCCTCCTACATTATTTGCATCGTATATTGGTAAATATGGTGCTATTTTAATCGCATTTTCTATTGGTGATACACTAAATGCCAAAATTAATGGATCTTGTTCTGCATAGGTAAGTGCTAATGTTTCTCCAAAGGTAATTCTTCCTTTTTTAAAATTACTATTTACTCTAAATGCGTACTTATCTAATGCTGTATGTAACATGGTTCCTTCTTGTGTTAAATAATTTCCAGACAGTCTAAAGTTTGCATTTTCTGTTCCTCCTGATGCGCTTAACTCGTAGTTATTTGCAGTTCCTTGTTGAAAAATTGCATCTTGATAATCTACATTATTACTAATAAAATTTGTATTTGCGAAACGAGGTGGCAAATCTGCTCCTGGGTCATTGTTACGAATCATATCGGTTACATAAGACACATATTGTTCTGAATTTAATAAATCTATTTTTTTTGGTTTAAATCGCGTACTCAAATAGCTATTAAAACTAAATGTAGTTTTTCCATTTTTACCTGTTTTTGTTTTTACAACAATTACTCCATTTGCTCCTAACGATCCATAAGCTGCTGCTGTAGAAGCATCTTTTAACACACTTATAGATTCAATATCATCTGGACTTAATCCATCCATATTTTCGGTTACTATGCCATCAATTACATAAATTGGATTATTGTTTCCTAATGTACCTATACCTCTAATTCTAATAGTTGGTGCTGATCCTGGCGACCCATTATTTATTACCGTAACTCCTGAAGATCTTCCTTGTAATGCTTCTACTGCATTTGTTGTTGGCGCACTTACTAAATCTTTTGCACTAACTGTTGCTACTGCTCCTGTTACATTGGTTTTCTTTTGTGATCCATACCCTACAATAACTATTTCGTTAAGGGTATCTGCATTATCTTCCATTATCATATTAACTTGGTTATTTTTCGAAATCGTAATTAATTTCGTTTTCATTCCAATAAACGAAAATTGCAAAACATCTCCTTCTTTTGCTTTTATTGTATAATTTCCATCAAAGTCTGTTTCTGTACCTATTGTTGTACCAACTACCAATACATTTACACCAGAAAGAGGTATATTATCTGTATCTGTAACTACGCCTTTAATTTGTCGTTGTTGTGTTGCTAGTCCTTTTGGTGTAGCATAAACCTGAGAAAATACTACAAAAAATAAGAATAAAAATATCGCTAAGATGTTATCTCTATTTCGATAATTATTGTTTTTTGTAACACTTTTTTTTGTTGGGATTTTTTTCATGAAAATTAGTGTTTTATTTATTAAAATATTATACATAATCAATTATAATAATTTAGGGTTGAATTTTGTTAGATACAATATTATTAATATCATTAATGTGATTTATCCTGTACTGTCCTGTAAATAAAATTCCATTCTGTATAAAAAATAGTTCGTTTATATACTTTTTATTAATAAAACAAGTTACCTATAGTATATTTGCATATTATTATTTATTCTCCTACTTTTGGAATCAATTTTTATTTATGAAATCTAACTACTTATTTTCTATCTTTTGCTTTTTTATCTTTTCCTTTATTTCACAGGCTCAAAAGATGAATCATGAGCTTGGTATATCTGTTGGTGCAGTTTCTATGCAAACGGATTATGGGCAAAGAGGTCATTTTCCTAGTTCTTATGCAAATATAGGTATTGGTGCTGGTATTATTTATTATTTGGGATATGATGTAAGAAGAATAAAATGGAATGATAGATTATCGTATATGAAAAATCATTTGAAATTAAAAGTAGAATTTTCATATATGAGTGATAATTTTATTCATCGAGGCGACTATATTAAGGGACATTCTGCAAACGCTATTAAACTTGCTGCAATGAAAGGAAGCACTAAAATATTTAATATTGGTGGTCAATTGGAATTTTATCTTTTCGAACTTTCTGATTTCAGAAAATGGGAACCGTATATTAGTGGTGGTTTTTACCATGTAAATTTTAATCCTGATTTAGAAACTTCACTTGGCGATTGGAGAGATAATCCTTCGTTATTACCAGATTTTTATTTGGATGGTGGTATCTTTTTAGAAAATAGCAATACACAAGCTTTTTCTTTTGGTGGTGGTACAAAAATTACGAATAGTGATAATTTTAGTTTCGTTATCGATATGAGATGGCAACGATTTTTATCGAATAAAGTGGATGGTTTGGATCCTAATTTAAGTGCTAATAAATATAGAGAATGGTTGTTCTATTTTAATGTTGGTGCTGTATTTAAGTTAAACTAACTAGTTTTTTTTGCTATTGAATGTATTCATTGTTTTTGCAACTCCAATTAATCCAAATGATTTAATTATTTCTGCTATTTTGTTCAATTTTTCTTCCATTTCATCTAGTTCCGCATTGTTCCATTTTCCAAGTACATAATCTACTTGTCGTCCTTTTGAAAATTTATTTCCTACACCAAAACGCAACCTTGCATATTGCTGTGTTTGTAATACATTATTAATATCTTTTAATCCATTATGCCCTCCTGCGCTTCCTTTAGGCTTTAGCCGTAATGATCCATACGGAATATTTAGATCGTCGCAAAGAATCAACATATTCTCTAGTGGTATTTTTTCTTTTGTCATCCAATATTTTACCGCTTTACCACTTAGATTCATATAGGTACTTGGCTTTAACAAAATAAAACTTCTTCCTTTAAAACGAAATTTTGCTACATCTCCTAATTTTTGAGTTTCAAAAATTATTTCTTTTTTGGATGCTAGATAATCTAGAATTTTAAATCCAATATTATGTCGTGTGTTTTTGTACTTTTCTCCTATATTTCCTAATCCAACAATTAGATATTTTTTCATACTATCTGTTTCTGTATTTTTATCTTTTCTAAAAATATTTTTAATAATAATCCATAATTTCATTTTACAAATATATATAATACCAATTAGTGTAATACCAAGTTGACCGCAAAATAAGTCAAAAAAAATAAAATTGGTATAAAATAAAAAAGCACTTCTTAGGGAAGTACTTTTTTATAGTTAAATGGTCAAATAATAAACTATTAAATTATTCTGCTGTAGCTGAAGTTTCTGTTGTTTCTCCTCCTTCTTCTTCAGTTCCTTCTTCTTCTTCAGTTACAACTGCTGCTCTTGACATTCTTACTTGAACCACTACAGTATTGTCTGGATGTAAGAAAGTAAATTTTTCATTATCTAATTCTGAAATAAATAATTTATCTCCTATTTTAAGTGTTGAAATATCCGCTTCAATTTGATCTGGTAAATTTGCTGGTATTGCCTTTACTTTTAACTTACGATTTGTAAAACGTAAGGACCCTCCATTCATAACTCCTGGTGAATTACCTTGTAATTTTACTGGAATATTCATTGTTACTTCTTTATCGTCTGATAATTGGTAAAAATCAATGTGTAATATTCTATCAGTAACTGGATGAAATTGAATGTCTTGTAAGATTGCATTAAAAGTGTCTCCACCTTCCAATTCAATTGTTGCTGTATATACGTTTGGTGTATATACTAGTTTTTTAAACGCTTTTTCCTCTGCCGAAAAATGAATAGTGTTTCCACTTCCATAAATTACGCAAGGTACTTTGTCAGCATTACGTAAGGCTTTAGTATCTACTTTACCTACGCTTTCTCTTTTTGTTCCTTTAATTGTAATAGATTGCATTTTGTGTTTTATTTTACATTAAAAATTGATTACTGATGGATGTGTTATTCTGAACTTTCTTCATCACATCAGCAAATAAAGTGGCGCAAGATACAATTTTTATTTTAGAACTCGCATGTTTTTTTAGAATGGTATCTGTTACTATTAATTCTTTTAATTCCGAATTATTAATTCGTTCGATAGCATTTCCCGAAAGTATTGCATGTGTTGCTATTGCTCGAACACTTAACGCTCCTTTTTCCATCATTAAATTGGCTGCCTTTGTTAATGTTCCTGCTGTATCTACCATATCGTCTACAATAATTACATTTCTATCTTTTACATTTCCTATAAGTTCCATGTGTGAAATCACGTTTGCTTTTTCTCTTTGCTTGTAACAAATTACCACTTCACTTTTCAAGAATTTAGAATAGGCATACGCTCGTTTTGAGCCTCCCATATCTGGAGATGCTATGGTTATATTATTTAATTTTAGATTTTCTATATATGGTAAAAACACTGTTGATGCATATAAATGATCTACTGGTTTTTCAAAAAAACCTTGAATTTGATCTGCATGTAAATCCATTGTTATTATACGCGTTGCTCCTGCTGCTTGTAATAAATTAGCGACTAGTTTTGCTGCAATTGGTACTCTTGGTTTATCTTTTCGATCTTGTCTTGCCCATCCAAAATAAGGTATTACTGCTGTAATATGTCTTGCTGATGCTCTTTTTGCTGCATCTAACATTAATAATAATTCCATTAAATTATCGGTTGGTGGCACTGTAGAACAGATAATAAAAATTCTTCTTCCTCGTAATGATTCTTCAAAAGACACTTGAAATTCGCCATCACTAAATACTGTTTTTTTAGATTTCCCAATTTCTAAACCGTAAGATTTAGCAATTTCTTGAGCTAATTCTATACTACTACTACATGCAAAAATTTTAGGCTTTGGTAATTTAATTTTCATAAGGTGTTTTTTAGTTGTGTTTGTGTGATGCAAAAATAAAGTTTAATAAAACCTAATCTCTCTTATTTTTTAAACTAGTTATTAACTAAAAAAGAAAACTTATTAACCTGAATTCAACTAAGACTTCTATTTACAGAAAATGAAGAAATGGTGAGATTTGAAGAATAATTTTTAAGGTATAATCTGTAATGCAATAAAGTGCAAATTAAAATTGTATGATTATAAGGAGTCTATTTTTTATGCTAAAAATAACTATAAATTTATTTACTTTTATTTAGAATTTGTATTTACTTTTACATACCAAAATTGAACCAATGTATACTATTGATCCGAAACAAATTTCTACTACCAAATTACATAGCTACTTATTAAGTGCTATTGCTCCAAGACCTATTGCTTTAGCTAGTACAATAGATTTGGATGGAAATCCAAACTTATCTCCTTTTAGTTTTTTTAATGTTTTTAGTGCAAATCCTCCTATTCTTATTTTTTCTCCTGCTCGCAGAGTTAGAAATAATACTACAAAACATACGTTAGAAAATGTACACGATGTAAAAGAAGTGGTAATTAATATTGTTAATCATACTATTGTACAACAAATGTCTTTGTCTAGTACGGAATATGCTAAGGGTATTAACGAATTTGACAAAGCTGGTTTTACCATGTTAAAATCGGATGTTATTAAACCGTTTAGAGTTGCCGAATCGCCTGTTCAGTTTGAATGTAAAGTAAACGAAATTATCTCTTTAGGAGACCAAGGTGGCGCTGGTAATTTAATAATTTGCGAAGTTGTAAAATTACATATTCACCAAAATGTTTTAGATAAAAATAATGCTATTGACCAAAATAAATTAGATGTAGTCTCGAGAGCTGGTGGTAGTTATTATTCGAGAGCTAAACTTGGTTTTTTTGAAATTCCAAAACCGATTAGTACACTTGGAATTGGTATTGATTCTATTCCTAATAACATAAAAAATAGCAAGATCTTAACTGGTAACAATTTAGGTTTATTAGGTAATATCGAATCTTTGCCTTCTCAAAAAGATGTTAATAAGTTTCGTGAAGAGAACCCTAAATTTAATGATGTAGATTCAACTAAAAAACATATTTTTGCAAAAGAATTTTTAGAGAAAAACGATGTACTTTCTGCATGGAAAGTACTTTTAATTAACTAGGTATCGATTTATAATACGCCTAATCGATGTAAATAAAAATAATACAATGGAAGTATCAGGAAAAATTAAAGTGTTAAACGACACACAAACTTTTGGAAGTAACGGATTTCGTAAAAGAGAAGTTGTAGTTACAACAGATGAGCAATATCCACAGATGATTATGGTGGAGTTTATTCAAGACAAATGTGATTTATTAAATGATTTTAATGTTGGGGACGATGTAAAAATAAACATCAACTTAAGAGGTCGAGAATGGATAAACCCAGAAGGTGTTGCAAAATATTTTAATGCAATACAAGGTTGGAGAATTGAAAAAATACAAGGACAAGCTGCTACAAATGTTCCTCCTGTAGAAAAAATGGATGCATTCGAACCTGCAAGTGAAACTTCGGATGGTGATGCAGATGATTTGCCATTCTAATTTAGAGATTTAAAAAAATAAAAATGCTTTTATCTAATGATAAAAGCATTTTTTTGTTATTATTGGATTTACTTTTAGTTATTTTCACTAACTTCACAACGATTATAGTCTATAAATTCAATTAAAAAGATGAAAAAAATTACTACTAATATTATTTTTACTGTTTGGAACATGCCGACTACACAACCGTTTATTTAAAAGGTACGAATACTTTTTGGATAAATGCACCTATATACAACATTAGAAAGAGATGCCAATGCTGTTGTAAAACTCATAAAAATGGTAAATTAAACTCAAATGAAATTCTAATATCTAGATTAAATTCTGGAATATAAAGATTACAAATCAAGTAATACCAATTTAATTTCAAAAAATAATATAGAATTCTTTAAATTATTAAATCATCTTTAAATAATTAATTTCTTGTTGTGTAAGCTGTCTATGAAATCCTCTTGGTAAATTTCTTTTGGTTAATCCTGCAAAAATAACTCTATCTAATTTTACAACATGATATCCAAAATGTGCAAATATTTTTCGTACAATACGGTTTCTCCCAGAATGTATTTCGATGCCTATTTCGGTTTTTGGTTCATTTTCGATATAGGATATTTTATCTACAAATACCATTTTACCTTCCAAAACAAAATTTGCTGCTATCTTTTGCATATCGCTCATTTTAAGTTTTTTATCTAAACTTGCATGGTATAATTTGCGCACATTGTGTTTTGGATGCGTCAATTTTTTTGTCATTTCGCCATCGTTAGTAAACAGTAACAATCCTGTGGTTGCTCTATCTAATCTCCCTACTGGATAAACACGTTCTTTGGTTGCATTTACTATCAAATCCATTACCGTTTTACGTCCTCGTTCATCACTCATTGTTGTGATGTAATTTTTTGGTTTATTCAGTAATATATATTGTTTTTTCTCTGGCGTCAATAACTGTCCATCAAAATGTACAATATCGTTTGCTTGTACTTTGTAACCCATTTCTGTAACTGTTTTGCCATTTACTGTTGCGCTACCTGCACTAATATATACATCTGCTTCTCTACGAGAACATATTCCTGCATTTGCAATATATTTATTTAATCGTATACCGTTTGATGTTTTGGTTTCTTCTTGTTTTTTTGAAGGTTTCTTTTTGTAGTGTTTAATGGTATTCGGATTTATTCTATAATTTTTATCTTTTGGATTTCCGAATTTCTTTTCTTTTTTTACTCCTAATTTTTTTGAACGAGATGTGGGTTTTGATTTTCCTGCATGTCGTCCTCGCGACGATTTTTTATTTTCTGACATTGTTTTTCTATTAATATTGTTACTACTATTGCTACTTTTTAATATTATATTTTACTTACTATACTTGTTGCTATTTCTTGCATTTCTTCTTTTGTAAAACTTTCTTTTTTACGAAATTGAATATCTTCCATTGCTTGTAATGGTATTAAATGTATATGTACGTGTGGCACTTCTAATCCTATTACACTCATACCTATTCGTTTACATGGAATTGCTTTTTTTAATGCTATTGCTACTTTTCTTGAAAATGACATTAAATTATTATATGTCTTTTCGTCTAAGTCAAATAATTTATTTACTTCTTGTTTTGGCACCACTAGCGTATGCCCTTTTGCATTTGGATTTACATCTAAAAATGCAATAAAATTTTCGTTCTCTGCTATTTTATAGCATGGTATTTCTCCGTTTATTATTTTAGTAAAAATAGATGCCATTATCTTGAAATATTTAGTATTTCTAATTTCATTGTTCCTGCTGGTACTTTTACCTCTGCAATATCGCCAACTTTTTTACCTAATAACCCTTTTCCTATTGGTGAATTAATGGATATTTTACCTGCTCTAACGTCTGTCATTGCATCTGCTACTAAGGTATATTCAAATTCTTTATTTATTTTTAAGTTTTTTATTTTTACTTTAGATAATGCCAATACTTTGGTTAAATCTAATTGCGACTCGTCTATTAATCTTGCATTTGCAACTACATTTTTTAATTGCGCAATCTTAAATTCTAAATGTGATTGCTCTTCTTTTGCTGCATGATATTCTGCATTTTCACTTAAATCGCCTTTATCTCTTGCTTCTGCAATTGCATTTGTAATTCGTGGTCTTTCTACCTGTTCTAATTGTTCTAACTCAGCTCTTAATTCTTTTAATCCTTCTGCTGTATAATACGATACTTTACTCATAATTTTATTTTTTTGATTGCACACAAAAATTTACTTTGTATAAATCTTTTTAACATAAAAATCTCAAATCCAAATAATTATCGGATTGAGATTACGTCTGCAAATATACTACTTATTTTTGAATATTTTTAATTCCATTTACCGAAAACGATATGATAATGGTTGTAGATTAAG
>Ga0256840_1000485_pt1 | contig 40509 bp, 36 predicted proteins | sample 355202metaG_FD_185969 | JGI IMG/M metagenome (GOLD analysis project Ga0256840, IMG submission 185969) | Hydrothermal vent microbial communities from Mid Atlantic Ridge, Atlantic Ocean - 355-202 | ecosystem: Environmental > Aquatic > Marine > Hydrothermal vents | place: Atlantic Ocean: Mid...
TTTGTCATAATATAGTTTTTTTGAATTAGTTGTGCTTAAGGTTTTGGCGAAGCGTACTAGAGTACGTGAGTCAAAAGCTTCAGTGCAAATAATCAAAAATGGTGGGCATTACAAGACTCGAACTTGTGACATCTACCTTGTAAGGGTAGCGCTCTACCAACTGAGCTAAACGCCCAAATTTTATGCTTTTTCCTTTGCTCTGCGTCAGAATCTCTTTCGGATACTTGCGTATTCCTCAGTCGAATCTGCCTTGATTAAAGCAAAAATCATCAAATTTGTCATAATATAGTTTTTTTGAATTAGTTGTGCTTAAGGTTTTGGCGAAGCGTACTAGAGTACGTGAGTCAAAAGCTTCAGTGCAAATAATCAAAAAATGGCGCGGTGGACGAGACTCGAACTCGCGACCCCCTGCGTGACAGGCAGGTATTCTAACCAACTGAACTACCACCGCAACCTAATAAAATATACTTTATTTAAGAAAAGTAAAAAACTTTTGTGCAAAAAATGGTGTCCTGTGTAGGATTTGAACCTACGGCCACATCATTAAAAGTGACGTGCTCTACCAACTGAGCTAACAAGACATTTTAAATTCTCACGCTTATTTGTGAGGCGAAATTATACATATAAAAGCTCCCTTTGTCAAGGGGTTTTTACAAATCTTTGAAAAAAAGCTCTTTATCGAGGAGTAAAAGCATCTTGATTGCGTAAAAAGCGCTCTGCTCTTGGATATAATTTCTATCACCGAAAAGTTGGATTTGCTCATATTTTAGACTATCTTTACTACGAGCAGAGATGCATACTGTGCCTACAGGTTTTTCTGTCGTACCCCCATTAGGTCCAGCGATACCACTAATGGCGAGGGCATAATCTGCGTAACTAACATTGAGTGCGCCTTCACTCATTTCGTTTACAACTTCAAGACTCACTGCACCATATTTTTCTAAAATTGTATCATCAACAGCGAGCCAATTTGATTTAAGAGCATTGGAATAGGTGACGAGTGAACCTTCAAAAACATTAGAAGCACCACTTTCTTGGGTAAAAGTATAGGCTAATAAGCCACCCGTACAACTCTCAGCAAAGGTAATTTTTCTGTTTGAATGCGATAGTTTTTCAATAATGAAGCCTACAATGTTGTTTGTTGCTATAAGTTTATGGCTTAGTAGCTGTTTTGCTGCGCTAATAAACTGAGCAATATTTCCATATTTTCTACTTTGAACGCTCACCTCAACCCAGCCTTCAACAATAGCGACTAAATCAAGTCGTATATCAAAACTTGTAGCTAGTGGTTCAAGAAGAATTTTAACATTAGGTATGCTTTCATCAAAAACATGCACCTTGGCTGATTTCTTCTCATCTTCTAAGATAATAGATGGCAAATTTTTATTCTCAGTTGCGATAATAACATTAACTATAGCTTTTTCATACTCTATTAGATAGCTTCCCTCTTCAAAAACGCTTGTTTGTGAGGGAATAAGCATATTGTCTTTGAGTATCTGATTATCTGATGTGATGGTGCTGAGTAATTTTCCTACAATAGCAGAAGAGTTTTTCGTTGTGATGATAAGAAGCTTTATTTTTTCTTTTAAAAGTTGATCAAGAATGAGAAATAGAGAGTTGTCAGAGTCTTGAAAATAGCTAATTTGCTCAAGATGACCTAGCTTTTCTTTTGCACTGCCAATAGCATATCGCTGCAAGGCAGGGTTGTTGATAAATCGATTTCCAACAAAGAGAAGGTGCTTTTTCATAGGGTATCGCCCTCTTTTTCTTCGTAGTATAGCATAAGCTTTAAAAAGACAGCTTTTTTTAAACCCCTAAAAGGTATAATGCAAAACTTTTAATTAGATTACATGTAAGGTTTTTTATGGACTACAAAGAGACACTCCTCTTACCAAAAACAGATTTTCCAATGCGTGGAAATCTCGCAAACAATGAGCCAAAGCGTTATAAGACGTGGTATGATAAAGATGTTTATTCTAAAATGAAGAGATTGCGTAGTGATGCGGACTCTTTTACGCTACATGATGGACCTCCGTATGCGAATGGGCATATTCATATCGGTCATGCTCTCAATAAAATTTTAAAAGATATTATTGTCAAACATAACTATTTTAATGGTAAATCTGTGCGTTTAACACCAGGCTGGGACTGCCATGGTCTGCCTATTGAACAACAAGTTGAGAAAAAACTTGGCGGTAAAAAGAAAAAAGAGCTCTTAAACACTGGTGAAGTAAGAAAACTTTGCCGCGAACATGCTGTAAAATTTGTAGATATTCAGCGTGATGAGTTTAAAACTATGGGAATTATTGCAGATTGGGAAAAACCTTATCTGACAATGGATTATAAGTTTGAAGCCAATATCTATCGCACGCTATGTGATGTTGCTAAAAAAGGACTGCTTATTGAGCGTTCTAAGCCAGTGTATTGGTCTTGGGCAGAGCGAACAGCACTTGCAGAGGCGGAAGTAGAGTATGAAGATAAAGAGTCTCACTCTATCTATGTCGCTTTTGAGTTAAATGATGAAGCAAAGCTGCGTCTCTCTATCGAAGGCGACGCTGCACTTATTATCTGGACAACAACACCGTGGACGCTCCCAGCAAATACAGGAATTTCACTCAATCCCGAGGAGAAGTATGTTCGCAGTGCTGATGGCTATATCGTAGCACAAAAACTTTATGAGAGTATGCGAGAACTTGAGGTTGTCAAAGGCGAAGTAGTTCAAACTTTTGAGGCAAGTGTATTTGAAAATCTCCACGCTATCAACCCTCTTAATGGTCGTAGCTCTCATATCGTTCTTGGTGAACATGTTTTGATGGACAGTGGAACGGGATGTGTCCATACTGCTCCTGGGCATGGGGAAGATGATTACCGTATTGGCCTAAAATATAATCTTGAAGTTATCATGCCTGTTGATGAGACGGGATGCTTTGATACAACAGTTGCAAAAGAGAAACTTCTTCCAAATGCAGAAGAGTTTGTAGGCAAACATATCTTTAAATCAAATGATGCCATCTTAGAACTTCTTGATAATAAACTCTTACATGTAAGCAAATTTACTCACTCTTATCCGCACTGTTGGCGTTCACATACACCACTGATTTTTCGTGCTACTAAGCAGTGGTTTATCTCTGTAGATGAGACTCCAGAAGGAGAAAGTAAAACACTTCGTGAAATTGCAGTTGATGAAGTCGCTAAAACAGATTTCTATCCCGAAACAGGGCGTAAGCGTTTGAGTTCTATGGTAGAAAATCGCCCAGATTGGTGTATCTCTCGTCAGCGTGATTGGGGTGTGCCCATCGCATTTTTTCGTGTAAAAGCGACAGGTGAAGTCATCTTAGATGAGAAAGTGCTTAACTTTGTAGCTATGATTTTTGAGATGCAAGGAAGTGATGCTTGGTACAACATGCCAACTGAGCAGCTTCTTTATCCAGGTTCTGGTTATAGCGCTGATGAGGTAGAAAAAGTCACTGATATTTTAGATGTCTGGTTTGATAGTGGTTCTACTTGGAATGCGGTTTTAAAATCACGCAACTATGATGCAGGTGCGTATCCAACTGATCTGTATCTTGAAGGTTCAGACCAGCATCGTGGCTGGTTCCAATCTTCACTCTTTTTAAGTGCAGCAGTGCAGCATAAAGCACCATACAAAGGTGTGCTTACTCACGGTTTTACGGTTGATGCTAAGGGTGAGAAGATGTCTAAGTCCAAGGGCAATGTTATCGCTCCTGAGAAAGTTATCAAGCAATATGGCTCTGAGATTTTACGTTTGTGGGTGGCTATGAGTGATTATCAAGGGGATCTGAAAATCTCTGATGATATCTTGAAACAGACTTCTGAGAGTTACCGTAAACTAAGAAATACTTTTAGAATAATGCTCGCTAATATCAATGATTTAGAGACTGTTATGGCGTATGAAGATCTCAATATACTCGATCAGTGGATTGTCTCAAAAGCTTCCAAAGTTTTTGCAGATGTGCATGCCAACTTTGAAAAGTATAACTATGTACAAGGTATGAGTCTTTTAAATAATTTTATTGTTAATGATTTAAGCGGGATTTATATAGATGTGACAAAAGATCGTCTCTATTGTGATGCGAAAGATGACGCGCACCGTCGTGCTAGTCAGAGTGCTATGGCGATAATCACAAAGGCTCTGCTTGGCTTAATGGCTCCAATCTTAACATATACAGCAGACGAGATTTTAGAATCAGCGCCAGCAGTTGTTCGAGGAGATGCAAATGATATCTTTGAATTTCAATATGAAGCTATTGATGTAGCGCAAGTTGATTTTGCTGAGACTTATATGATGAGTGCGAGAGAGAAATTTTCTGAAATAGTTGATGGACTGAAAAAAGAGAAAACTATCAAGGCTACTTTAGAGTTGATTATCCAGACATCATCAAGCACTATTGCATCATTACAGAGTGTTGAGGCAGAAGATTGGTTTGTTGTTTCGGGAATTAGTACAAATGCAGTTGCTAAAGAAGCTGGACGCTTTGAGATTGATGGCGATGTTTTTGTTGTAGGCTTTGCAGAAGCTGAAAAATGCCCACGCTGTTGGAAATACCAAGCTCTCTCACAAGACCTTACATGTAAGCGTTGTGAAAAGGTAGTTGGTGCCTAGTCCTACTGAATCTGTACCTTTTAGCTTTGTTATTATAACAGTAGTGCTGATTTTTGTTATGGTTGGGATTGGAATTATGGCAGTCAAACATGCTAAAAAATTAAAGGAAAGTGAATGATTACACTCAAAGAGGCTCTGAAACTCTCATCTGCTGAGCTAGAAACATTGAAAGATGAACTGCGCGAGAAGATTGAAGCGCAGAGTGATATCAATGCTTATATTGATGTACATAATGTAGGTGATGGTGTTCCTATCGCAATCAAAGATAATATTCAAGTTAAAGATTGGTCAGTGACATCTGGCTCAAAAATTCTTCAAGGCTATATCGCTCCTTACAGTGCAACTGTTATACAAAAGCTTCAAAATGCAGGTTTAACTCCTTTTGGCCGTACCAATATGGACGAATTTGCTATGGGCTCAACCACAGAGAGTAGTTGCTATGGTAAAACACTCAACCCACATAACAAAGAGTGCGTTCCTGGTGGAAGTTCTGGTGGAAGTGCTGCTGCGGTTGCCGCTGGATTGGCTATCGCTGCTCTAGGGAGTGATACGGGTGGTTCTATTCGTCAGCCTGCTGCTTTTTGCGGTATTGTTGGGATGAAGCCTACTTATGGGCGTGTGAGTCGTTATGGCTTAGGTGCGTATGCAAGTTCGCTCGATCAGATAGGACCTATGACACAAAATGTTGAAGATGCTGCTATCTTGTATGATATCATTAGTGGGCATGACCCTAAAGATTCGACAAGTGCAGATATGGCGTATGAGTCTGTTGCTGATAAGCTTGATAGTTCTCGAAAAATGACTATTGCCGTTCTTCCAAAATATATAGAAAATGCTTCTGATGATATCAAAAATGCCTATGCTAAAACTATAGAAACTCTCAAAAAAGCAGGGCATACTATAATAGAAAAAGATATGATGGACCCAAAATATGATATCTCAGCCTATTATATCACCGCAACAGCTGAAGCGACAACAAACTTAGCACGCTATGATGGTATCCGCTATGGAAAGCGTGTTGAGGGCGAGAACCTTCAAGAGACCTATTTCAACACCCGTTCGGAGGGTTTTGGTGATGAGGTAAAGCGTCGTATTATGCTTGGAAACTTTGTGCTTTCTAGTGGTTATTATGATGCTTATTATGTAAAAGCGCAAAAGGTGCGTCATCTGATAAAAGAGGAGTATGAGGCACTCTTTAAAGAGGTTGATTTGATACTCTCTCCAATTGCACCAACAGTAGCACCTAAGTGTGGAGAGTTTGCAGACCCTATGGCTATGTACTTAAGTGATATCTACTCTATATCTGTTAACTTGGCAGGCTTACCAGCTATCTCTTTACCTGTAGATAAGAGGGCCGATGGTATGCCAGTTGGCTTACAGCTTATCGGTGCTGCTTTTGATGAGCAGAGCGTTTTTGATGGTGCTTTGAGTTTAGAAAAAGAGTTACAATTATAAAAAGGAAACCTAAATGAAAATTCGTAAACGTGCATTGACATTTGAAGATGTATTATTAGTCCCTCGTTACTCTGAAGTTTTACCTAAAGAGGTAGATGTCGAGAGTATGTTTTCTCGTAATATCGCTTTAAAAGTTCCTATGGCTTCTGCTGCGATGGATACTGTTACAGAATACCGCGCAGCTATTGCAATGGCGCGTCTTGGTGGGATTGGAATTATTCATAAAAATATGGACATTCAGACACAAGCAAAGATGGTTAATAAGGTGAAAAAATCAGAATCAGGAATTATTATTGATCCTGTTTTTGTGCATCCTGATGCGACTCTAGCAGACGCAGAAGCTTTGATGAGTGAGTTTAAAATCTCAGGTGTTCCTGTGGTAGATACTCACAATAAACTTCTAGGTATTTTAACAAACCGTGATATGCGTTTTGAAAAAGATATGAGTAAACTTGCTATTGATACCATGACACCAATGCCACTTATTACCGCTTCAAAAGGAATCTCTCTTGATGATGCTGGCGATATTATGAATAAAAACAAGATAGAAAAATTACCAATTATTGATGATGATGGCTATCTTCAGGGGCTTGTTACGATTAAAGATATCCGAAAACGCATCGCCTATCCTCACTCAAATAAAGATGCTTTTGGACGCTTATGTGTTGGTGCTGCTATCGGTGTTGGACAGATTGATCGTGCTCGTGCCTTAGTAGATGCTGGGGTTGATGTGTTGGTGATGGATTCTGCTCATGGGCACTCTAAGGGTATTTTAGATTCTGTAAAAGCTATCAAAGCAGAATTAGAAGTTGATATCGTTGCTGGCAATGTTGCAACTGCTGAAGCAACCGAAGCTCTTATCGAAGCTGGTGCAGATGGTGTCAAAGTAGGAATAGGACCAGGCTCTATCTGCACAACACGCATTGTTGCGGGTGTTGGTGTTCCTCAGATTTCAGCTATTGATGAGTGCTCAGCAGTAGGGCGAAAGTATGGTGTGCCAATTATTGCAGATGGTGGGATTAAATACTCTGGAGATATTGCAAAAGCCTTGGCTGTAGGTGCTTCATGTGTTATGGCAGGCTCGCTCCTTGCTGGAACAGAAGAGTCACCAGGCGATACTATTAGCTACCAAGGTCGCCAGTATAAACTCTACCGTGGTATGGGAAGTATTGGTGCTATGAGTAAGGGAAGTACAGACCGTTATTTTCAAGAAGGAACAGCAGCAGATAAGCTTGTTCCCGAGGGGATAGAAGGTCGTGTTCCTTTTCGTGGTTCTATTGGTGGTATCGTCCATCAAATGATGGGTGGTTTACGCTCTTCTATGGGCTATTGTGGTTCAAAAAATATCGAAGATTTTTGGAATAAGGCAGAATTTGTAGAGATTACAAGTGCAGGACTCAAAGAGTCTCATGTGCATGATGTTATTATCACAGAAGAAGCACCAAACTATCATATATAAGGTCTTTCAATGAGTAGTGAAATTATCTATGCCAGTTTTTGGGAACGTCTTGTAGCTTCACTACTAGATACGCTTATTTTAGCTGTTCCTATTGGGATACTTGTCTATTTTCTTAGTGATGGGCAGTGGATGGATTTTGAGCAATTTCAAAATGCGATACAGATGGCGCAGTATGGCAATGCAAAAGCTCTTGAAAGCATGCCACAAACAGATATGACATGGGAGCTTCTTTTTGAAGCTTTGATGATGCTTGTTATTATTATTTTTTGGAGACGTTGGGCTGGAGCTACTCCAGGAAAGAAGATGCTTGGCATAGAAGTAGTCAATTTCACAGATAATACACCCTTAACAAACAAGCAGATAATTATTCGCTACATCGGATATCTTATTTCAACGCTTCCTTTTTTGCTCGGTTTTTTTATGGTCTTATTCCGCCAAGATAGACGAGCACTCCATGACCTCTTAGCAGGAACAGCTGTTATTCATACTTTGCGCTATAATGCAACTTAAATTTACATATAAAGAGTTTTTGTGACATTCCAGCTATACCCCTTTGAAAAATTAAACAAACTTTTAGAAGACATCACTCCAAATAAGAACTTAGAACCTTCGGTTTTAACCATAGGTGAGCCTCAGTTTGAGACACCTGAATTTATTCAAAATGCACTCAAAGAGGCGACACCGCTGCTGAAAAAATATCCCAAGACAACAGGAGAGAGCTATCTACGCGAGGCTATGAGAGGTTTTATGCACAGGCGTTTTGGTGTAAACCTTGATAACTCGCAGATTATTCCTAGTTTTGGAACAAGAGAGGTGCTTTTTAACTTTCCACAATTTTTACTTTTTGATAAAGAGCGACCAACTATGGCATTTACAAACCCTTTTTATCAGATTTATGAGGGTGCGGCTATCGCTTCACGCTCAAAAACTATCTATCTCAATCTTAACAAAGATAATAGCTTCAAGCCTGATATAGATAAAAAGCAGCTAGCACAATGTGACTTGGTGATTATCAATTTTCCAAATAATCCAACTGCTTCAAGCATGAGTATTGAAGAGCTAGGCAAGTGGGTAAAACTAGCACTAAAATACGATTTTGTTTTACTCAACGATGAGTGTTATAGTGAAATATATACGGATACACCACCTCCATCACTTCTTGAAGCTTCCTTACATGTAAGCAATGATAAGTTTAAAAATATCCTTGTTATCAACTCTATCTCTAAACGCTCCTCAGCCCCAGGACTGCGTTCAGGCTTTATAGCTGGAGATGCGCAGATCCTAAAAAAGTATATGAAGTACCGCACCTATATCGGGGCTGCTTCACCTCTGCCTCTGCAAGTTGCCGCTGCCACGGCGTGGACGGATGAGAAGCATGTCAGTTTCGCAAGAGCAGTGTATAAGAAAAATTTTGAAATTGCGCAAGAGATTTTAGGAACACAGATACCCAAAGCGACCTTTTATATCTGGTTACATGTAAAAGATGCTTTAGTCTTTACATGTAAGCTCTACGAAAAATACAATGTCAAAGTCTTGCCAGGTGAGTTTTTAGGTCGGGAGGATGCGAGAGTGAATCCTGCAAAAGATTATATTCGTATTGCCTTGGTGGAAAATGAAACAAAAACGCGAGAAGCATTGATGAGAATTAAGGAGTGTTTAGATGAGCAGTAAAATTAAAGAAAAAATCCTCAAAGCCCAAGAAGAAGGTGATATAGCAAGTCTGTATGTTCTAGAACATGAGGTGCACGATACTCTTAATGAGGAAGATATTACAGGTTTTTATGCTAATATTTTAGAATTAGCACTAGAAAATCTTACCAATGCCTTAGAGAGCGCAAGGCGTTTTAATCTTGATGAGGTACAAGATTTTGCTACAATTCGTGCACTTTATGAGTATGCTATCGAACATTATAGCGCTGAAAGTATTAGCAATGGGGCTGCTCTTTTTGAAATTTTAGAAGGATTGAGTGAGGATGAAGGATTTTCAAAGGCAATGAAAGTGCATAGACTCAGTGCCAATGAGGGCTTGAATTTTGAAGATTTTTTAGAAAAAATTGCTGATATTGAGGCGACTCAAGAGGCAGGAACTTTTTATATCTCTTGTTTTAGCGATGAGGCGGAGCGTCTTTTAAATATCGCCCTAGTGAGCGAAGGCGCACAATGAAGTATCACTTTATAGGCATAGGCGGTATCGGCATCTCAGGCTTAGCCAAATATATGTACTTTCGTGGGCATAAGGTGAGTGGTTCGGATATCAAAGAGTCTGTTATCACAAGAAAACTCGAATCAGAAGGCTTACATGTAAGCATTCCTCAAGTAGCGCAAAATATCACCGACCAAGAGTGTGTTATCCACTCTGCCATTATTCGAGGAGATAATCCCGAAGTTTTAGAGGCAAAGGCAAAGGGTATCAAAGTGATGGCAAGACGCGAGGCACTTTTGGAGATTTTACATGATTCTAAAGTCTATGCGGTCGCAGGTGCACATGGAAAAAGTACCACCTCTGCTATCCTCTCTTCTATCATGCACGGTTCAGCTATCATCGGGGCGGAGTCTAAGGAGTTTGGCTCAAATGTGCGCTATTGTGATGATAGCGATATCTTGATTTTTGAAGCCGATGAGAGTGATGGAAGTTTTTTAAATTCTAATCCTTTTGTTGCTATCGTAACCAATGCCGAGCCTGAGCATATGGAGTATTATAATTATGACGAGGAGCTTTTTTATAACTGTTATAGAGAGTTTATCCAAAAAGCTCCGTGGTGTGTTTTAAATGCAGAAGATCCTTTTTTAAGCACGATAGATGGTGATGCTACGCGTCTTTATCCAAGCAGAGATATCAGAAATATTGAGTATATTTTAAAAGGTGATGAGCCTTATACACGCTTTACATGTAAGGATTATGGAATCTTTGAGGTGTGGGGTTTTGGTAAGCATATCGCACTAGACGCAGCCTTAGCCATCTTAGCAGCTGAGAAGAGTATGGATATGGAAGATATCCGCAAAAATGTCTTACACTACAAGGGTATCAAAAAGCGTTTTGATATCCTCACAAGTGATGAAAATGTAGTGATAATAGATGATTATGGACACCATCCTACGGAAATAAAAGCAACTTTGGAGTCTGTGCAAGTTTATAAAAAGTTAAAAAAAATAGAACATATCACTGCCATCTGGCAACCGCACAAATACTCACGAACACTGGATAATCTTGAGGCTTTTAAGGCTTGTTTTGAGGGGGTCGATTCGCTTGTTATTCTTCCTGTATGGGCGGCGGGTGAGGCGGAGGTTTTTATAGATTTTGAAAAAGAGTTTTCTCATTATAATCTGAGCTTGGTAGAGAGACTTAATCGCACAGACAATAGTGTTGTGTTAATAAAAGATGATACAATGGTGAAAATTTTAGATAGTGGATTGATAGTTGGTTTCGGTGCTGGCGATATCACCTATCAGATACGAGGGCAAAAATGAGTTATATTTTAGGTTTATTAGCGGTAGGCGTTTTCTTTTTGGTATTGCATAATCTCACAGAACTTGAGAAAAATCAGAAAAATCTTATCGTAGCAGTTTTGCTAGGGCTTATCTTAAGCATGTATCTCTTCAATCTTTACTCAGATGTTCAGCGAGAAAAGGTTTTAAATGTTGTTATAGAGTACAAGCAGAATAAAACCCTTACATGTAAGGGTATAGATGTTAATCAAACAAACTTCTCTTATAGCGTAGGAACACAAACATTTATAGGACGCGAAAACACTCCACATTATGGAAGATTGATTAGTGCTACGGAGTGTGAATAAGGTTAGGAATTAAATGTGAAATTATTTACTAAAAAAAGAGTTCTTTTTCTTTTTTTACTGATTATTCTCGTATTACTTTTTGCCATTGTGCGTTTTAACGGAGAGATAAAATATCAAAATTTAAGCAATATCAGCGATAAACTTTCCATAGCTTTGCATGATCAGTTAGAGCGTGAAGAAGAAGATGCTCTGCGTTTTGCTCTTGTCCTTTCTCAAAATGAAGCCATCAAAGATGCTCTTTTACAAGATGATGAAGATCGTGGTTATGAGATTTTATCTACGATAATGAAAAAACTAAAAGAGAACACAAATACCTTATTGCGTTCACAGATTATCACGCCTGAGTATCTTATTTTTGCTCGAAGCTGGGATGATACTTATTCTGGCATGCCTTTAGAAGATTCTCGTAAAGATTTACAATACTTTAAAACCAATAAAAAGCCACGTGTTTCAATAGAAGTAGGACGACGCTTGGGCATTAAAGCAACCGTACCTCTTTATAAAAAAGGCAGGCTTTTAGGCTTTGTAGAGGTTTTGCAATTTTTTGATACAACGACTACTTTTTTTAGAGAGTTTGGAATTGATTTGTATATTTTGATGGATTATGACTTTTATAATACTGCTGTTTTAATGCAAAGCAATCCAACCGTAGGAACATATATCATCGCTAATCGTGCTTATAATAATTCACATGTAAACACTTTAGAGCGTCTTGATTTTAAAAAATTTCAAGCAAAAAAGTTTGTAGAAGTTGATGATAAGATTCTTTTTTATGAGCCTATAAAAAATGCAAATTCAGAGCTTATTGGAGCTTTTGTAATGGTAATGCCTCAAAAAAATATAGCCAATTTTGGCAATAGTGACGAAGATATTTCAATTTTTCTCAATTTTTCTCGCAAAAATTTGTATGATATCGTCAAAAAAGAGACGCTCAAAAACGAGCTCTATAAAAGCCAATACGACAAGGCACTTTTATATCTTAAAGACACAGTAGCAGATGAAGATAGAGAGCTTTTTATTCAAGAGGCGAATAAAATATTGCATAGTTATACAAAAGAGGAGCTAATAGCCTTGATTTTAAAATACAGAAGTATTCGACGAATAAAAGGGAAAATTCGATGAAAGTTTTATTATTAGAAGATGAATATGCTTTACGCATTAGTATCGAAGAGTTTTTAGAAGATATTGGTTATGATGTTGATGGATATGGCAATGGGGACGAGGCGTATGAAGCGGTGTATGAAAAAAGCTATGCTATCTTACTTTTAGATGTCAATGTTCCTGGGATGAATGGCTTTGATCTTCTAGGAACACTTCGCAAAGATGGCAATAAAACTCCTGCTATTTTTCTCACTTCCATGACAGATATTCAAGATTTGCAAGAGGGATATAAAAAAGGGTGCTGTGACTATATACGCAAACCTTTTGATTTAGATGAGTTGCAGTTACGCATGATGCAGGTGTGCAAAAATGTTTTACATGAAGATGAGGATATACTTACCTTGGCAGATGGGCTTAGATATGATCTCAAGCAGTTTACATTGACCTATAATGATAAGCATGTCTTACTGAGTAAAACAGAGAAAGATATATTAAATATGCTCCTTAACCATTACAATCAAATTGTCTCCATCGCAATGTTTCAGGATGAAATTTGGGGAGAGTATGTAGATCCTGCCAATATAAGAGTACAAATAAATAATTTAAGAAAAAAACTTCCAAAAGATGTTATTCAAAATCGTCGTGGATTAGGATATATCGTTGAAAGATAGCTCTTACGCCCTTAAAAATGCCTTGTTTTATACTCTTCTTGTGACTTGCATACTTCTTGTGCCACTCTATATTTATACGCTTTATTCTAAGACTATCTATGAAATTGAAAATGAGCTTATTTTAAAAGAACATGCAACGCGTATTATACGATCTATGCAAGAGTATGACTCGATTCATGAGGAGTATTTCGAGTTTCCTCGTTTTAAGAGCATAGAATCTGGGCTGTATGACCTGCAATTTAAACCAATCTTTACACTTATTACAAAACCTCTTTTAAATCTAAGCGAGGGTTATCATATTTATAATAATTACGCATACTTAGTCCTCTCTCTTCCAAAAGAGCGTTATTTTTCTGCGGAGTATCTTATTGTTGCCACAGAGCTTTCGTATGCGTCTGTGTATCTTAAGGTTGCGAGCATATTACTCTCTATTGCTATGCTCGTACTCTTATTATCTTTCTTCTTTTTAAAACGGTTTGCTTTGCCTTTTAAGAGAGTAAATAAGAAGTTAGATAACTTCATTAAAGACTCTATGCACGAGATAAACACGCCTCTAAGTATCATTAATGTCAATATTGATCTGCACAATCGAAAATTCCCTCAAACAAAATATCTCCAGCGCATCAAAACAGCAACAAAAATTTTATCTACGATATATGATGATATGGATTATTTAATTAAAAATAGACAGCGTAATTTTGAAATTGAGGCTATAAATTTAAAAGATTTTTTATATGAGAGGGTAAATTATTTTGCGGAAGTCGCAGCAATGAAAGAGATAAAACTTCTCTGCCTCCAATGTGATGATCTTATGATTACTTTTAACACAACACAGCTTCAGCGTATCATAGATAATAATATTTCTAATGCCATTAAGTACTCTGAGCCTAAGGGGAAAGTGGAGGTATCTCTGCATGATTTTGATAAGGGATGTAAAATTATTTTTAGAGATTATGGAGTAGGCATGAAAAATCCTGAAAAGATATTTGAGCGATACTATCGTGAAAGTTCTCAAGTTGGTGGTTTTGGAATAGGACTAAATATTGTCAAAGCGATTATAGACGAACATAACATATCCTTACATGTAAGCTCGGTTTACAATGAAGGTTCGACTTTTATATACACTTTTCCTGCAAATATGAAACAGCTATAATAATTTTTTACAAATCTTTACATTAATTTTACACAAGCAACATACAATACACTTAATCAAAAAAAGGAGGGTGACATATGAGGAAGTTAATTTTGATGAGCTTAGCTTTGGGAATGACGATGGCAGTAGCTTCAGACTTAAGAAGTGCTATTGAAACACCAGATGCTAGTAAGCTTATTGCGAAGGATCTTTTAGAGCCTGCAAAAGTATATACTATGCCAAGCGGATGTATCACAAATGATAAGGATTCCATTGCGAGAGGAAAGTTTATTTTTCATAACTTAAATGGAAAAAAAGCAAAAGGAAAGCTCCCTAAAGGTCTTTCGAAAAAGCAGATGAAACCAGGTAAGACATATTTACCACAAGATAAAATCCCTGCAAAACAGTATGGAAATTGTGTAGCGTGTCATAATATTGAAGGTGCTAAAGGTGCTGGAAATATCGGTCCTGACTTAACAAACTACAACGAGTTTTTTATCAAAACAGGTGCTAGAGATAATGCCTTTGTTTTTCAAAAAATTGCAGACCCACGCATCGACAATCCAAATACACACATGACAGTTAATTTAACAACAAAGCTTTTTACAACACATGAGATTTGTGAAATCGCTTCATATATCGTATCGATAAAAAAATAAGGAAAGACATATGCAAAGAAGATCATTTTTAAGAGGCTTAGGTTTAGTTGCGGTTGCTTCAACAGTAAGTACTCCAACAATGCTTTTGGCAGCTCCAAAAGGTCCAAACGAACTCAATATAGACTTAGCAGTAAAAGCTATTACAGGCGCTAAAGCAGTTGTAAAATCTGAAAAAGTTCATATGAAAGCTCCAGAAATTGCAGAAAATGGTGCAGTTGTGCCTGTTACTGTAACAGTTGATTCTCCAATGACTGATGATGATTATATAAAAGCAATTCATATTTTTGCTACGAAAAACTCAAATGTTCGTTGTGCAGATGTGATGCTAACACCAATGAACGGTATAGCAATGTTTGCAACGCGTGTAAAACTTGGAAAATCTCAAGAGATTATGGCACTTGTTGAAACGAGCAAGGGTGAGTTTTTAAGTACTTCACAAAGCGTAAAAGTTACCATTGGTGGCTGTGGTTGATATTTTCTTTATAGCACCAATATAAAGAAAAAAAGATAATTAAAAGGAAAAATATTATGGGAAAAAGAAAATCATTAATCAAAATTAAGCCTAAAAAATATAAAACTGGCGAAATTGTAAAAGTGAGTTTTATGGTTATGCATCCAATGGATACTGGTATGCGTAAAAACAAAAAAACTGGTAAAATTGTTCCAGCACACTATATCAATGAAGTGAAATTCATGTTTAATGGAAAAGTATTTACTACAATGAAAACATGGGAATCTCTCTCTACAAATCCTGTTTTTACTGTGAACTTTAAGGTACCTGGTAAGGGAAAAATAACAGTTTCTTACACAGATAACACTGGTGAAAGCCAAGAGAAAAGCAAAAAAATTAAACCAAAAGGCTAGATTATGGTATCTAAAAAGATAATTTTAGCATTTGCACTTATTGGTGTCTTAGCTTTTAGTGGAGAACAATTTGCCATGAGTGACTCTGATCGTGCTATTTATGCAGAAATGTTAGAAAATAATCCTGCTGATATGGATGTGGAATACGGTAGTGAATTAATGGAAGATTTAGTGGGCGGTGACGAAAGTCTAGCAAAATTTTTAGGTGTAAGTGAAGATGAACTTCCTGCTTATATCGCTGGTTTTCCGCGTTACATAGAAAAACTTGGACTTGTTGTTGGACTTGATCAGGTTCTTCAGGCCTTGATGGCTGAGAATGGAAAAAAACCTTTTAAACTTAAAAGTAAAGATATGTTTGCTTTAAGCACATACGCAAAATCAATTGCAAATGGTGAAGCGAGCAATATCGATGTAAATGCAAATGAACATATGAAAAAAGCCCTTGCCTTGGGTGAGAAAACTTTTATGACAAAGCGCGGTGGACGCGGACTTTCTTGTAATAGTTGTCATGCTCCCGCAGTGATTGGTGCAATTTTACGGACACAACCACTTCCAGAATTAGGTGCTGATGGTGTTGCAGTTGCTGCTACATGGCCAGGGTATCGTATGACAAAATCATCCTTGAGAACACTGCAAAGACGCTTTCAAGGTTGCATGAAAAATGCACTCTTAAAAGTTATTCCTATCGGTTCTGCTGAGATGGTTGCTTTGGAAGTATATCTAACAAACAGAGCCAAAGGAATTGAAATAGCTGTTCCTGGTTTGAAACGCTAAGGGCTAGAAATGGATATTTCAAGAAGAGATTTTATGCAGATTGCAGCAGCATTAGGACTTGTTACAGTGACTAACGGTTGCGCTTCAGCAGTACCAGGAAAAAGCATTAGCAAGGTATCTGCAAAAGATATTTATGGTTTTAATGCTACGGGTAAACTTACTTTATTACATATGTGTGATATTCATGCACATATTAAACCACTCTATTGGAGAGAGCCATCAACACTGATCTCTGCTCCAAACCTTGTGGGAACACCTGGCTTTTTATGTGGTGAGGCTTTCTCAAAACATTATGGTTTAGAGCCAAGCTCACTTGATGCATATTTTGATACACATGTAGATTTTGAAGCTTTAGCTAAGAAGTTTGGTAAAATGGGTGGGATTGCCCATATGAAAACAGTTGTTGATACTATCAAAGCAGAGCGTGGAGATGAAAATGTTCTCTTTTTAGACTCTGGTGATACATGGCAAGGTACAGGTGTAGCCCTTAAAACTCGTGGTGAAGCGATTGTAAAAGCACAGAACTATCTCGGTGTTGATGTGATGGTTGGACACTGGGAATTTACTTATGGTAAAGAGCGTGTTTTAGAACTTATTGAGATGCTTGACGCAAAATTTATCTCTCAAAATGTGGTCGGTGATGATCCTTTTGAAGATGAGTATGAAGAGTTAATATTTGAACCATATACTATAGAAGAACGCGCAGGTGCTAAGATTGGTATTATTGGCCAATCTTTTCCATTTACTTCTACGGCAAATCCAAAAGAGTTTACCGAGGGGTGGAGTTTTGGTCTGCGTCTTGATACGCTTCAAGAGTATGTTGATGAGTTACGCAATGAGCATAAGGTTGATTGTGTTGTTGTTCTTTCGCATGATGGTTTTAGTGTTGATCAAGAAGTAGCAAAGAAAATTAATGGTATTGACTTTATCTTAAGTGGGCACACACATGATCCATCGCCACAGCCAATTATCATCAACGATACTGTTATTATGATTGCAGGAAGCCATGGAAAATTTATCGGACGACTTGATATTGATATCAAAGATCATAAGATAAAAGGCTATGAGTATAAGCTCATTCCAATTGCGTCAAATATCATTCCAGCAGACCCTAAGGGTGTGAAACTTGTCAATGACTTATATGCTCCATTTAATAAAGAGCTTAATGAAGTTCTAGGAAAGACGAAAAATACACTCTATAAGCGTGATACATTCTTCTCAACCTTTGATCAGCTCATAAATGATGCGATTATGGATGAGATGAAGTGTGATATCTCTTTTACGCCAGGCTATCGCTGGGGAACAACAGTTCTTGGCGGTGACAATATCTTAATGGATAATGTTTATGAGATGTGTGGTATCACCTATCCAAATGTATATACTTTTGAGTTAAAAGGTGCTAGAATTGCTCAACTCTTAGAAGATATTGCAGATAATGTATTTAATGCAAATCCTCTCTATCAACAAGGTGGAGATATGAGTCGCCTTGGTGGTGTGACATATGATATTACGGTTTCAGCCAAGGCTGGAGAGCGTATTACGAAACTGATGATTGGTGGTAAGCCAATTGATTTGAAAAAAACCTACATTGTATCTTCATGGGGTGGTAACTTGCAAAATGCAGGTGAAAATCTTCAAAAAGATAAAATCCGTGCGGTTTATGATGTAACTCGTGATTATATCAAACGCCAAAAAGTTGTCAATGTGAGCAATAAAGGAAATGTAACCCTATTGGATTACGATTGTGGCTGTCCTGTTAAGGGCAAGCGTGGACACGCCACGCTTTAGGAAAGATTTATGAAAAAGATACTTTTGGCAATAGTGCTAGTAAACTTACAAGTCTTGGCTTTTGAGTATGGTTTAACTCCTGTAAAAGTGAATGAAAGCATTTACTGCTATTTTGGTAAGCCCGAAATAATGAATAAAGAAAATAATGGAAATATGGTAAATTCATGTTTCGTTGATATGGGAACAAGTTGGCTTGTCATCGACTCTGGTCCCTCTTACATGTACGCCAAAGAAGCACTCTTACATGTAAACAAAATTAAAAAAATGCCAGTGAAATTTGTGATAAACACTCATATTCATGACGATCATTGGCTTGGTAATGGTTATTTTGCTAGTCATGGAGCGACTATCATTGGTTCTATGCTGTTTAAAAAAGAGATTCATTCTGATGAAACTCCTAGAATGGCGCATCGTATCTCCTCAGAGGCTTATGCCAATACAGTACCTACCATTCCCAGTAGATTTGTTTCTAAGGATGAAAATCTTGATATTGCTAGCTTACATGTAAAGCTTATTAATGTGGATTATAAAGCACATACGAATGGTGATCTTCTAGTGTACATTCCTAAAATCAAAACACTTTTTGTAGGGGACTTGCTTTTTAATGATCGTTTGCCTTCTTTGCGTGATGGTGATATAAATGGTTGGTTGAAAGCACTTGAGATGATTAAAACTATGAACACAAGGACTCTTATTGGCGGACATGGCGATATTACAAACAAAAAGGCTTTGGATTTAACATATGAATATCTCACTAAACTTCGCGAAAAAGTTCGTAAAGCGCTTGAAGAAGAGAAGGACATTTCTGAGGCATTAGAGTCTATCACAATGAAAGAGTATGAAGATACGGCACTCTTTGATGTGATGCATAAACAAAATGTTGAAGTAGCATACCGAATGCTGGAATGGGAAAGTGAATAGGAGTCCTTTTTTTTGCTTATCATTTTAGGTGTGTCGTTGATGGCGATAGAGTAAAGAAGCTATTTTTTAAATAAAGGAGAAAAATAATGCGTATATTATTATCGCTACTGATTTTTATCAGTTTTATCCAAGCAGAGACACGCTTTGCTGACCCAGAACCATCTATCATAGAGCCAAGACAGATTGTTTTTTCGGTGACTGAAGATAGTTCTCATGCGATAGATCATATATTAAGTGTTGCAAATAATGTCTTAAAATTTTATGGTCCAGAGAATGTGGAGATGGAGATAGTTGCCTACTCAAAAGGTATTCGACTCCTTTTAAATCGTGACCATTCAACTATGATACGAGTTGATGCACTGATGCAGTATGGTGTCACATTTATCGCTTGTGGCAATACAATGAAAACGAAAAACATTAGAAAGGATCAGCTTATTAAGGGTTCAGAGATAGTGACTGCAGGTGTTGTAGAACTTCTTGAGCGTGTTCAAGAGGGCTGGCTTTATATTAAACCTTAAGGAGTTAGAATGAGATTAATTTGGATTGCCATATTTGTGGTTTTAAGTATAAGTGGTGCAGTTGCCAAGGGTGATTTTCATCTTTTTGACATACAAAATGCTGATGCAAAGGTGACACCTGAAGTTATTGTGAAGGCTTTTGAAGCGAGTGGTTATGAAATTGCTGTCAATAGCGAGATGAATAAACCGTTTAAAATTCAGTTTCAACAGACAAATTTTAAAATTTTCACACTTTTAACTCTCTTTCATACAGAGTTTTCGCAAGAGTTGGTAAAAAAACATGCAAATGCAGGTATTTTTGTTCCAATGGGTGTTGGTATCTATCAAGGAAAGAATGAAGATATCTTACATGTAAGTATTTTAACAGCACAAGCACAAGCTAAAATCTTGGGATTTGATGATGTAATCTTGCATAAGATTGAAGAAGCAAACATGGCAGTTATGAAAAAAACCTTTCCAAAGGCAAAGATAAGTATCTCTAAAGATGCCATAAAAGCAAAAGGTCCATTGGTCACTATATTTAAAATGGAAGTTGATGAAGATTGGGAAGAGGCAAAAGAAGAGCTTCAGATGATGGTTGAAGATGGATTTAAGCCTTATGGTTTTGTAATGCCAGGATTTACAGACTTTAACTATATAATGACTAAAGAAGAGACCATTGAGAGTCCTTATGATTTTTATGATACTTACTCTGTTTGCAAGTTACGAGTTATCTATACAGTCGCTAAAACACGTCCTGAAGCAGCAGCTTTTGCTCCATGTACATTAATGATGTATAAGAAAAAAGGTGAAGATAAAATCGTTATGGGATTTCCTGGGGTTTATAACTGGATGAGTAGCGCAGATATCAAAGATAAAGAGACAAGCACAGTACTCATGAAAGCACAAATAGATTTTGAGACTATATTGAGAGAGGCTACAGAGTAGCTAGCCTCCTCGTGCCCATCTACTTCATAAACAAAAGCATATACTACACGATTACAGCTGATGAGAACGAACTACACTATTGAAATCACACCCCACCGCTGGAGCGTAATCTTAGGGAATTTTTGGTGGGTTTATTGCATCGCCTAAAAAGGCGTAGGATTTTCCGATTCTGGCTACTAGGTCAAACTCTATTGTCATTCGCTCTTTGTCTGTTATTGCTTCATCTTGAATATAAATCTTCTTGACATTTAAAACTAGAGGGATTGTCAAACCACCACCAAGGTTTATTTCTTGGTTAAATTCACAAAAATAAGCTACTGGAACATTTTGAATCATTGGCACAAATTCATCAAACAGAGTTTCAGTTTGAATATTAAAAATATCTGCTTCACTGAGTTCTTTATCCAACTCTTTTGAGCTAAAGTGCATTTTATCTAGACTTTTTTCATCCACCATACAGATAGTACACTTTTTAGTTTTACGTATATTAGCCAAAGTATCTTTTGGAGTACCATCAGATTTATGACCAACAGAGATGAGCACAGTCGCAGGATCCGAAGAGAGTCCTATAAAATAAGAAAATGGTGCTATGTTTATAAGCCCTTCATCTTCTGTAACAACCCATGCAATAGGTCTCGGTATAATGGTTTGCGCCATAAGTTTGTATCTATCATTTACTTTACTATCTTCTAGATTAAAAATCATTTTTTTTCCTTTAGTTATTTAAATTTAATTTTTTATATTTCCAGCTAAAAAGTTTTTAACAACTTCATCTGCTGTGAGACCATCTTTTTTTCTAATTTTTTTAACTTTCAAACCAATTGACTCTAAAGCTTCTCTCATATTTTCACCAACTGCCTGAACAAGAATAATATCACAGCCCTGCAAGCCTCTAACATCTCTAGCATGTTCATTTGTATGCTCTTCGCTTCCCATATGCTTATGCGTATGTTGATGATGTGCTTCACCTTGTCCATGACGATTTGCTACAAATTTTACGATATTACCATCTTCATAGATAGCAAAAAATGCTGCCTGCCCTGTTCTTTTTGCTATTGTCTGTTTGTCCATATCTACTGCTATTACTATTTTCATTTTTTCCTACTTTAGTTTAATTCTCTCTGTATTGAACACGAATGGCTTTTTGATTTACGAAAGCATCTGCTATTTTTTTTCTAGCAGACTCTACTAATCTTGAAAAAGTTGTTCGAGATATTCCCATTTTATCTGCAGACTCTTGTTGATAAAGAGATTCCAAGTCAGCTAAACGAATAGCTTCCATCTCATCTTCATAGATTATGACTCTTTGCAAGTTTTTTCTCTGTAATCCACAAGGCTTAAAGCAAAGCTCACTAAAATCAGCATCAATTTTTCTGTTAATTCGTTTTCTACCACGCATAATCTGCATCCATATTTAAAATATAAACAAATTATAGCGAACATATGTTCATAATGTCAAGCTATTTTAAATATAAGCTATATACAGCTTGGAAAATTAGTAGGATGAGTATATAATAGCAGTGACAAAACACAAAAGGTTTTCAATGCGCTCTATTTTAATTCTCATCATGACACTCTTTTTCATCTCTGGATGCTCACGAACATCAGCATTTGATTTTTTTAAGATGGATTCCAATTATGAGAGGGCTGTTGATAATTTACAAACAGGAACTATAGTCAATTCATTTGAGACAAAAGCAATTCTTTCAACTATCTATCTCAATCGTGTCTATCCTGAAAAATATAATGACGGTGAATACTTTTTTGTGTCTATATATCTGCGTGAGGATATTCGTCTTTACTTTAAATCAGGAATGAATAATAAAAAGTATAAATTTACCCTCAATGGCGATCAGCCAATAGAGGGCAAAGAGCTAGAGACGGATAATGAACTACGCATAGCAATGCCTATAACAAATGAGTGGAATCGTTACTATTTAGTGAAGTTTCCAAAACAGCAGATGAATAAACTTGACCTTATTTTAGAAAACGATGAATTTGACTCGGTTCACTTAGTGTATCAAAAAGATGAGCAATAGAGATTTTCTCACCTAAAATCTCCTTAAAGTTTTTAGCACGACTTGGTGGTTTGGAGTTTATCTCTTTTAGGGCAACTGCATTAGCACTAAAGGCTAAGGCAGTAAGAAACAAAAGTTTTATCATACAACATTAGCGATAGAATTAATCACACTAACAAGTAAAACATCAGCAATCTGAAGAGCGATGATAATAATAAGCGGTGATAAATCAACACCATTGTAAACACTAGGAATATAACGACGCACAAGTACATAGGCAGGTTCTGTGATACGATATAACAGCTGAACGATAGGATTATTTGGGTCAGGTCTTACCCAAGTCAAAAGCGATGCGATAATAACAACCCAAATATATATAGTTACAAGATTGTGCAAAATCCCACCTAGTCCAAAAATAATATTACTCATCATTTTATAATCTCCTCAAGATAATTTTTTAAATAGGGATAAAGTTTTGAAATATCAACTTCATCTTCTGTGCCCGTAAGCAAGAATGAGAGAGGTTTTAAGAGTCTATCACCTTCAAACTTACTCTCTTTTTCAAGATAGGCTATAAATGAATCAAACTTCTCAAAATGAGGTGCTTTTTGAAAAATATCACATATGGTTTGAGCCTCTTTTGTAAAAGAGTCAGGAACTTTTTTAGAAGCAAAGATTGGCTCGATTTTTGCACGAAGTTCTTGCAAAGTAGCTACTTCTTTAAGATAAATCTTAGCGATTTTACCAATATCATTATCCGCAAAACCAACATAACGAGAGAGCTCTTTATCATCAAGCACCATAAGATGCTCTTTATTGATAGAGCGAAGTCTCTCTTTATCAAACTGCGCAGGGGCATAAGAGATACTCTCAAGAGAGAACCACTCTTGCGCCTCTTTTAGGGTGAAAATTTCTTTTGGTGTTGTATTGTTTAAGCAGATAAGATAGTTCGCTATAGCTTCAGGCAAAAAGCCCTCTTCAAGCAGTGATTTAACACTTACATCATCTGAGATACTAGGAAGATGCGCATATTTTATCTCTTTATTGTAGCTCAAAGCTTGGCGAATGGCTATCTGTTTGGGCGTATTGTCTCTGTGCACTTCATCACGAATAACCATAGAGATATCACTAATCATATCATCAACCGCAGATGCGAAGTTTTGGGTAGAGTTTTTATCCTTATCTAAGATGATAAAACTATCAATTTGCTCAGGCGTATAATCACTCTCACCCATAATAATATCGCTTACATGTAAGCTCTTTTTAGGTTTTTTAATACGGATAACAAAAGGGTTCATATTGTCAATAACAAGTTCAGCAGGTAAATTTTCACAAGTACCGCTATAAGGAGTCTTGCTATTTAGCTTTTTATCCCCACAAAAACAGTTGAATGCCTGTTTTTCATGAAGAAGTTGCAATGCCATGGCGCGATGATGTCTTAGATTGTTGCTTTGGTAAATAACCTCTTGGTACTCGATACCAAAAAGCCCTAAAATATCGAGAATTTCTTGGTCTTTTCCTTTGATATTGCACTCTTTGTCAGCATCTTCAATGCGCACAATAAAAGCTTCACTATTTTGTTTTGATATAAGATAGTTGAAAATTGCAAAACGGAGATTTCCGATATACATATCACCCGTAGGTGATGGTGCGAAACGTAGCATTAAGATTCCTAAAATAATTTTGCAAATAATAGCACTTAGGCACTTATGATGCTCTAAAGTTATATCTATTAGGTAAAAAACTTGACTTTCGCACATAAAACCCAACTCTTTTTGAATGATAACAATAAGATTTTTAAAATAATTTTACAATGTTTATGATGCTCAGGAATTTATAGGTTTTTTGCAGCCAGATAAGCACTAGCAAAAGCAAAGTGAAGATTGTAGCCACCACGCTCGCCTACGATATCGAGTACTTCACCAGCAAAATAAAGCCCTTTGACAAGTTGTGATTGCATTGTTTTAGGGTCTATTTTTTCTGTTGAGATACCACCACCACTGACTTCTGCATGTTTAAAACCATGCGTATCATTCACCTCAAAATACCATTGGCTTAAGTTGAATATGATTTTCTTAAGTTCTTTTCTTGTAATATCTCGACATAATGTGTGCGGATTTATCTTGCATGTAAGCAGAAGTTGCGGAATGATTTTTGATGAAATTAAACCCACTAAAAGTTGCTCTACTGAGCGATAAGGAAGCTCTTTTATGAGTTGTGTTAGTTTGGCTTGAAGTTGCGTGCTAGTGAATTGTGGCAGAAGATTGAGCGTGATACTCACATGCTGATGGTTTATAAGTGCCAGAGAAGCCCCTTGGGAAATATCCAAGATAGCGAAACCTGAAATGCCGTATTTTGTAAAAAGTAGGTCTCCATAAATTGTCTCACGCTTTTGGCGGTCTATAAAAAGTGTCACACTTCCACTGAGTTTAACCCCAGCCATCTTGCTGGCTACGATGGAATCGAGATGCAGTTGTACCAAAGAGGGATAGCGTGGTATGATTTCATGTCCAAAACTTTGTGCGAGTTGATAGCCCTCATCTGATCCACCTAATTGTAAAGCCGCTTCACTTCCTGTTGTGATGATAAGAGTATCAAAATTCTTCCCTTCAACGATAAAGCTAGTATTTTTTTTCTCAATCTTTTGAATATTTTGATTGTAAAGTATCTTTACATGTAAGGATAAGGCTTGATTATGTAAAAGCATCTGAACACTTTTGGCTTCATTAGAGAGTGGATAGACGCGTCCATCTTCTTTGATATCTAAAAAAAGTCCCAAAGAGCTACAGAGCTTTTCAAACTCTTTAAAAGTAAATTGACTTAGTGCATCTTGAACAAAACTTGGATTTTCACCAAAATAGTTGCTTACATGTAAGGAGGTATTGGAGATATTACAGCGACCATTTCCAGAGGCTAAAATCTTTTTGCCTACCTTATCGCTTTTCTCAAAGAGAGTAACACTATGACCTGCTTTTGCAGCAGTGATTGCAGCCATTAAGCCTGCTGCACCACCACCAATAATGGCTACATTTTTACTCAAATGAGATTGACTTTTGTCCATTTGGCGTAACAACTTTTACTCGTATCCATTTTTGTATCATGCGATTGAGCGTACCATCTTTGCGCCATCTCTCTAAAATAGTATTTACTTTATCTCTGAGTGCAACATTTTTTGGTGCAAAAGCCCAGGCTAAACGCTCCTCAGTATAAGGCACATACCAACCCATAATTCCATCAAGCGAGAGCTCAACAGTATAGTACCAGATAGAGGGTGCATCATGAAAGAAATAATCTATTTTTTTATCTAAAACTGCTACGATACCTTGCTTCACTGTGGTAAATCCTTTATGCTCAGCATTGTAAAAATTATCTTTTACAAAAGCTTCCCCTGTTGTTGAGTAGATATATCCTATACGCTTGTTGCGTCCATGAGATTCAATAGAAGGTGCACTATCACCTACACGCATCACTGCCATCTGTGAAATACTCATATATGGATCTGAAAAAAGTGTATATTCGCTACGTTTTTGTGTAATACTTACCCCTGCCATAACAATATCTACAGTATCTGTTTTAAGGGCTATAGCTAACTGCTCCCAAGGTAAAACCTTGATGCGAAGCTTTCGATGTAACTCTTCTGAAAGTGCCTGAGCAAAATCAGCCTCAAGCCCTGTTGCTTTGTCAGCATTTTTAAACGCTATTGGAGCATAGTTTATACTCATTCCAACAACAAGTTCTTTTTGCACTTTGGGAGTGGCTCCACTGTTTGGTGTACATCCCATAAGGAGAAAAACGCTCAAAAGAAGCGCAAAGGATATAATTTTTCTTAACATTACAAACCTTTAACCCAAATTATACAATAGAAAATTAAAAATCTCATCTATCATTGTACTCAAGGCACATTCATTAAAAATTTACACCACCAATAAGGTGGCTTAAAATTTTTACTAAACATCCCTTAAGCACAAGCATAAAAGACCTTTAAAAATTTCTATTGCATAGTTTGGGTTTATTTTTTGTCATTATAGCCAAGGTATAATTAGATTATTAAAGCATAGGAAGTATATTGATGAAAATAAGCTGGAAAACACTTTTTGAAGATGCAAAACTCTTTAAAAATAGAATTATAACAGGACAGATAATCGCACTTTTTGCGGTTTTAGTGAGTCTACCAATACCATTACTTTTTCCTGTCTTGATTGATGAGGTGCTTTTGCATAAACCTGCGTGGCTTATTGAGACAATAAATCTCTTTTATCAGCCTAAGGAAGCCTACTTTTATATTATAGTTGTTTTTCTCACAACGCTTTTTTTACGAGTAAGTTTTTTTATACTCAATGTCTTACAAATTCGACTCTTTACAAAGGTTTCAAAAGCTCTCGTTTTTAAGTTACGAGAACGCTTACTGCATCATTTGGAAAAAGTCTCTGTTGCAGAGTACGAAGCGCTTGGTGGAGGAGGAGTAAGTTCTAAACTTGTCACAGATATCAATACTATAGATGATTTTATTGGTCTAAGTATTGGAAAGTTTCTGATTTCTAGTTTTTCACTTCTTGGGGTGAGTGTGGTTTTATTGTTGATAAATTGGCAATTGGCAATTATTTTACTAATTCTAAATCCCACAGTAATGACAATAACAACACTTTTAGGAAGAAAAATCCGAAAACTGAAGAAAAAAGAAAATCTCAACATAGAGATTTTTCAAGACACCTTGAGTGAAACACTTGATCTGTTTATTCAGATACGCACACATAATCAAGAAAAACGCTATATCGCAAGCATGATAGATAATGCTCGAAATATCCGTGATGCCTCTTCAAACTTTGCTTGGAAAAGTGAGGCAGCAGGGCAGTTTTCAGGTGTGATTTTTCTTGCAGGTTTTGAGCTTTTACGCGCTATTGCAATGGTAATGGTCTTTTTCTCACAGCTAAGTATTGGTGAGATGTTTGCGGTTATGGGTTATCTATGGTTTATGATTACGCCGCTTCAAGAGTTGCTAGGTATCGTTTTTTCTTATCAAAATGCCAGAAGCGCGCTAGAGCGATTAAATGAGATTTTAAGCTTACAGCATGAACCGCAATATGAGTCAAAACAGAACCCTTTTAAAGATAGCAATACAAACTCTATATCCTTAAAAAATATCTCTTTTTCTTATGGAGAGAAAAAAGTTCTTCACGAAATCTCTATGGAGATACCTAAGGGAAAAACTATTGCACTTTTAGGTGAAAGTGGAAGTGGAAAAAGCACTTTAGCCCATATTATATTAGGGCTTTACAGCGCTAATGCTGGAGAGATATATATAGATGGTATCTCTGTCAAAGAGATAGGACTAGATGTTTTACGCGATCACATAGCCCTTGTGCTACAATCTCCTAAAATGTTCAATGACACACTGCGCCATAATCTTACTTTAGGACGCGACATAGCTGATGAGAAACTTTATGAAGCCTTACATGTAGCGCAATTGGGTCTTGTTATCTCTAAGCTTCAAAACGGTCTTGATACTCGTATAGGAAAAGATGGCATTCGTCTTTCAGGTGGAGAGCGTCAGCGTCTTGCAATAGCGCGCATGTTGGTTTTTAATCCAAATATCATCATCTTAGATGAGTCCACATCAGCACTCGATGTTATTACAGAAAATCATCTTTTCGCCTCATTGCGAGATTTTTTAAAGAGTAAAACAATGATTATTATCGCGCACCGCCTCAGCACAATAGAGCACGCTGATTTAGTATATGTCGTTGAAAAAGGCTCTATTATCGAATCGGGATCTCCTAAAAAACTTTTAGAAGATTCGGGGCATTTTAGTAGATTTGTAGCAGCACAAAGTTAAAAAAAATTAAACTTTCTTAAGATAAACAACGCCTAATGGTGGGAGTGTTACATGTAAGGTATTTTTGCGTCCGTGACACTCTTTTGGTACTGTTTTTATAGGTAGGGGATTTATAATATCCCAGCCTTCAAACTCTGCGTATTGGGAGTTGAAAATCTCTTCATACATGCCTCGTTTGGAAACACCTATGTTGTAGCCTGTATGGGTCTGGTCTGAAAAGTTACAGATGATGATAATATCTTTATCTTTTGTATTTCCCTTGCGTATAAAACTGATAACATTTGCCTCGTTATCATTTTCATCTATCCACTCAAAGCCTTTTGATTCTACATCATTTTTATGTAAGGCACCCTCTTCTTGGTAGAGCTTGTTGAGTGTTTTTATAAGGTTTTGCATCCCTTTATGCTGAGGCTGTTCACAAAGATGCCAGTCTAAACTCTGCTCATAGTTCCACTCTGCAAATTGGGCAAATTCTCCTCCCATAAAGAGAAGTTTTTTACCAGGGTGTGCCATCATTAAGCTAAACATTGAACGAAGATGTGCAAACTTTTGATTATTGTCTCCTGGCATCTTGTTGATAAGTGAGCCCTTCATATGAACGACCTCATCATGAGAGAGAGGTAGCGTATAGTTTTCATTATACATGTAAACAAAACTAAAGGTTAATGTATCATGATGATGCTGTTTGTATATTGGGTCAAGTTTAAAATACTTCAAGGTATCATGCATCCAGCCCATATTCCATTTATAACCAAATCCCAAGCCACCTTTATCGACAGGACGGCTTACCATAGGAAAATTTGTGGACTCTTCGGCGAACATCATAATATCACTAAATTCATCATATATACTAGAGTTAAGCTGTTTTAAAAATTTAATAGCACCTAGATTTTCATTGCCACCATATTCATTTGGAAGCCATTCGCCCTCTTCTCGACCAAAATCAAGATAGAGCATGGAAGCTACCGCATCAACACGGATACCATCAATATGATATTTTTCTAGCCAAAACATTGCAGAGCTAATCAAAAACGCCCGTACTTCATTGCGCTCATAATTAAAAATTGCACTTTTCCATTGTGGATGGTAGCCTAAGCGCGGGTCTTTATGCTCGTATAGACAGGTTCCATCAAAATTCATCAAGCCATGCCCATCGGTAACAAAATGAGAAGGTACCCAATCCAAAATTACACCGATATTGTGCTCATGCATAATAGCTACAAAATCCATAAAATCTTGCGGTGAACCATAGCGCGCTGTTGGAGCGAAATAGCCTGTCACTTGATAGCCCCAAGAACCCTCAAAAGGAAATTCAGTAATAGGAAGAATCTCTATATGGGTAAAATTCATCTCATTGAGATAGAGTGCTAACTCTTGCGCAGACTCTTTATACATTAAAAAACGATTGCCCTCCTCTACCTTACGCCGCCATGAGCCTAAATGTACCTCATAGATAGAAATTGGGGCTTTATGAGAATTTCTTTTATGGCGTGATTTCATCCAAATTTTATCATTCCACTCATAATTTTCAATATCACAGACTCGCGAAGCAGAACTTGGTGCTACCTCAGCATAGAAGGCGAAAGGGTCTGATTTATCAGCGTTTGCATTATCTCCATCACCTAAGATATGATAGCGATAGGTTACGCCTAGTTGAACATTTTCAACAAAACCTTCCCAAATTCCAGACCCATCTTCACGGCACTTTAAGGGGTGTGAATGGATATCATAGTTATTAAAATCAGCACGAACAGAGACAGAGTGGGCATTAGGTGCCCAGACTGCAAAGTATGTACCATTTTTTCCATAACGCTCCATCTGATGTGCTCCAAGGCACTTGTATAACTTTGTGTGTGTTCCCTCTTTAAAGAGGTATATATCTAATTCACTAAAACGGCTTACATCATGAAATATTGGATAAGGCATAACAGACTCCTTTATGAGTTGTGTTTTTCTATAGCATATCGATAGACATCTTCATAAGATTTTGCGGCATCATCCCAACCAAAGTGCATTTTCATTGCATTTTTTTGTAAGGTTTGAAAAGCTTTTTGATTATTATGATACACACTTACTGCCCACATGACAGTATGATACAATGCGTCATGTGTTGCATCATAAAACTTAAATCCATTGCCACTCATCTGCTCTTCATTAAAGTTCTCTATCGTATCATCTAGCCCACCTGTTGCACGAACGATAGGAAGGGTTCCATAACGCAGAGAGTAGATTTGATTAAGTCCGCACGGCTCAAAGAGTGAAGGCATTAAAAACATATCACTTCCTGCTTCTATCTGGTGAGCAAGTGCATCACTATAACCTACATGTAAGCCAAATTTTCCAGCATGACGCGAGGCAACTTCGCTAAAATAGTTCTCTGCCCATTTTTCACCTGTTCCTAAGATAATAATCTGTAAATCTTGAGCTAACAAGCCATCTATAACACCAGAAATCAATCCTATACCTTTTTGCTCTGCAAAACGCCCAACAAAACCTAAAAGAGGAGTATCCTCACGCTCTTCAAGTCCAAAATGCTTCTGCAAAGCACGCTTACATGTAAGCTTTCCATCCATATCACCTAGATCAAACATTTGAGGCAAATATTTGTCAATGGCAGGACTCCACTCATCATAATCCACGCCATTTAAGATACCAAATAGTTTTTCTGAGTGTGCTTGTATATGATGCTCTAAACCAAAACCAAATTCTGAGGTTTGAATCTCCTTTGCGTAACCTGAAGAAACAGTTGTCACAGCATCAGCATGAGCTATACCACCCTTGAGAAGATTAAGCTGGTCGTGACTTTCAAACTCTCGAGTATTAAAATGATCCCAACCTATCTCCAATACATCCACGCCACCTTTGAAAAAGTTTCCTTGATGTTGTAGGTTGTGAATAGTTAAAATACTCGCCGCATTTGCAAAATCATGCACAAAACGGGTACGCATAAGAAGAGGAATCGCTGCTGTGTGCCAATCATTTGCATGGATAATATCGGGTACGAAATTTAGCATTTTACATAATTGCAAAGAAGCCTTTGAGAGGAAAATAAAGCGGTTATCATTATCTATATATGATTCACCATGCTCTTCGTAGAGACCCTTACGCCCAAAAAACTGCTCATAGTCTATAAAATAGATTGGTACTTCGCTTTCAGGCAAGGTGCTTGTATATACGCCTGCCCACAACTCTCCCATTGGTCCCATAGGTACACCTAAAGTACCATCAACATGATTAAGCTTCGTCTTGTCTATCTGATAATATCGAGGCATCACTACAATAATATTGTGCCCTAATTCTTTAAGAGCCTTAGGAAGCGCTCCTGAGACATCGGCCAAGCCTCCTGTTTTTGCAAAAGGGACGATTTCTGATGCGACAAATAAAATATTTAGTTTTTTACTCATAAGTATCCTTCATATAGAGTTTTATATATGACTGAGTACGATTAGCAAAAGAGAAATCACACTGCATATCAAAAGTCATCATAGTATTTTTTTTCTCTCTTGTAAGCCTTAGAGCTCTCTCTATCGTATCTAAAAAAGCTTTTTTTGTAGGTTTTAAAAATATAAAACCTTGTCCACAACTTTTTTCATCTTCAAAAACAGTATCAAAAAGTCCTCCAACACCATGGACTATAGGAATTGTTCCATAGCGCATAGCTATCATCTGATTCAGTCCACATGGCTCAAAAAGCGAGGGCATTAGTAAAAAATCTCCTCCTGCATAGATTCGGTGAGATAAGGCTTCATCATAGCCGTAAAGAAGAGTAAAATTTTCATTTTTTTGAGCTATTTTTTCCAAAGGCTTTCGATAATGGCTGTCACCCTCCACTAAGAGTACAAAATTCAAGCGTTTTTCCAAGATTGGTTTGAGACTCTGTAGCAAAAGATCAAAACCTTTTTGCTCCACTAGACGGCTAATCATTACAAAAAGAGCTTTTCTCGGATCTTTTAGTTTCAGCTCTTTTAAGAGTGCTTTTTTATTAAGGTATTTAACATCAATATTTTGAGCGCTATAGTTTGCAACAAGCGCTTTATCTGTTTGTGGGTCAAAAAGTGATGTATCGATACCATTTAAGATACCTACAAGTTTTTTACTATGAAAAGATAAAAATCCCTCAAGTCCACAGCCGAATTTTACTGTAAGTATCTCTTTTGCATATTGAGGGCTTACGGTACTTACTATGTCACTAAAAGCGATACCTGCTTTCATAAAATTGATATTATCATAAAATTCCAAAGCATCCATCGTAAAATAGTTTGTATCAATACCCAAACGCCCTAACGAGGAGTAATCAAAAATACCCTGATAAGCAAGATTATGAATGGTAAAAACAGTTCTTATTTGCAAAGAGCATTCTTGAACATAGAGTGCTGACAAGGCTGTATGCCAATCATTAAGATGTATCACATCAGCCTTTACATGTAAGGCTAATTCTACAATAGCACGAGAAAAAATACCAAACCTTAAATCATCATTTGAGTAGCCATAAGGCTCTTGTGTTGCACTTAACACAGGAGCGTGAACAAAAAAGGTTTTTACATCTTTATTTTGAACTGAATAAATGCTCACAAGATACGATATTCCACCTAAGATAAGTGTAAAATCAAAAGGCTCTTTTGTAAAAGCAGACTTATCCATAAACCCGTACAGAGGCATCACTGAAACTATATCAATCTTCTCTGAAAGTGCCTGAGGAAGTGCTCCTGCTACATCTGCTAAGCCTCCTGTTTTTGCAAAAGGAAAAATTTCACTTGATGCAAAAAGAGTTTTCATTAGATCTCTTTAGAGTTCAAAAGAGAGGCGCACTCTTCTGGTGAAACAGGGTTGATTGCCATGCCTGTTGCTATTTCAAAACCGCCAAGACGATAAATTCTAGGTGTTATGCGAATAGTAAAACGATAATTTTTATGTAGATAATCCATATATGGTTCATTTTCAAAATTGCTATTGAGTGGTGGCAGACGGAAGAAAAGGTTATAATCAAACTCACCTAATTGCTGTTTGAGTTTTTGAAAAAGATGACGCAATAGCAAGGCAAGCTCGCCTAGCTCATCACGAGAGCACTCCTCTAAGCTCTTAATATTACGCTTAGGAGCAATCATCACCTCAAAAGGAAAAGCGCTTGCAAAGGGACAAAAAGCGACAAAGCTTCCAAGCTCCTCAACAATACGCTCCTTACATGTAAGCTCATTTTCTAAAACATCTTCTACTTTTCCACGACCATGACGACGATAATATTGTAGATTTCGTTCTAAAAATGTTAATTCACTTTGAGGCATTATAGGCAAAGCAAGTATCTGTGTATGGGGATGTGCTTGCGTGGCGCCTGCGCTAGCACCAACATTTTTAAAGATACTAAAATGTACCAAACGATGATCATTTTTCAAATCATCAATTCGGATAATGATACTGCGTAACCAATTTTCAATAGATTGAGCATCTAAACCTTCAATACCGCAATCATGGCAAGTTGAATCGATAAGCACTTCATGAGCCCCTACCCCTGGGATAGATTCAAACATTCCATTACGACGAGATTTATCTTCAAGTTCAACTTGAACTGCCTTATACAGATTTGGAACAACGCGTGTTTTCCAGTGAGGGGCATTGGCTTCATTATCGCGTATAGCAAAAATCTCAGGCGGTGTTAAAGACTCATTACCTTCACAAAAAGGACATCTACTCGCAAGAGGAGGCTTGTCTGTTTTGTTTGTATATTCTCTAAAATGCGAAGATATACCCTTAGGGTACAAATCAGGACGATGCAGACGCTCTGGAGCAATAATAACATATTGATTATGAAGCCGATCACGTCGTATTTCAGACATTTGAGACTCCTAATTTTATATTAAGCTCAAGATTTTCTTTAAAATCAGATGAAAATAGCAGTGAGATTTGCTGTGATACTGTATCAAATCCACTTTCACTTTGCGAAACAGTTTTGAGCGTGTAGGCACTTATATTGGATTTTTTATTAAGCGTTAGAGTAAGCTTTTTTTGAGTAAAAGTATCTATAATCTCTAGGCTATCAATATTTAAAAAATTCAAGCCATCTTCCATAAGTTTAGCATTTAATGTACATAAATGAGGATGGGCAAAATGCAAATTAAACTCTGCGCCATAGTACAATTTCTCCTTATACTCACTCTTACATGTAAGGCTCAATAAAATACTATTATCCTCAAAATCATACTGTTTTATAAGTGTAGTTGGATACTCTTTATCTAAGTAAATACCACCATTACGACTGAAAGTATGACTTTTTTCATCAAGTACAAAGGCTTGATTTGCAAAATCTCCTACTTCATGAAAAGAGGCTTTTTTAAAACGCTCTAACTCAAAAGGATTTGGTGAAAAGTGGTCGATAAAAGAGTGCTTAGGATGCCAATCATAAATCAGTTGCGCTTTTAAATCTTCATCTATTGCATCATCATTACCATGAATGGTTGCAATCTCATCAGCAGGATTTTCTTGGCTTACATGGAAGACTTTTTTAGGATGTAAAATCTTCTCATGGTAGGCCTCTTTACGGCGCATCAGCGTGTTTTGCCAGTTAAAAAGAGACTCTAATGAACCAAATTCTACCATCTGCCCACCAAACTTACTTGAAAAAACAAGTGAAAGTTCACGCGTCAATACCTTGAGCTCATCATAGCCATCTCTGTCTATATCAGCTACTTCAAAAGCTATCTTTTTCTTTGCAAAAGAGCGTTCTATATCAAGAAGATATGTGTAAGCATTATCGCGTAAATTTGGAAGGTAAAGTCCTCCAAAAACACCATGCCAAAAGAGATCATTTGTCTGGAGTTTATAGAGGCTTTCAAGAGCATTTTTTGTCAGCTTGTCTTGATTGATACTGTGTGAGAGCATACGCTTATGCAGATAATTACTCTCATGATATTTGATAAAAAAGTTTTTCCAGATTCCGCCTTTTATAAAAGCAACACCCATACTATCAAAATACTCATCGCCTACATCTTCTTTAAGTTTTTCAAGAGCCAAAGTCTGCTCGCTTCGCAAACTCCACTCACCCATCTCAAAATAAGAGGTATTGTTAAGATAGGCAATACCTTTTGAGCGATTCTCTTGCAAATACGCCTTGTAATGCTTCGTCTCGATACGCTCATTTTTTAAAACAGCTTCTACAAAACCCTCTAACCATTTTTTCTCATACACCCACTCATGCGTTTCAGGCCAGAGTCCAAATTTTTCGGCATCATCAAAGATAATCGCAGCTGAGTTTTCATTTTGTGCGCATCCTAAGATTGCATCAATTGCACGATCTACACTAAAAAACGGAAGTGCATACCGTAGTGATTGAGAGATAGGAAAAAGCGCTAAAGGATATCCCCCCTCCTCCGTCTCATAATATCCATCCATATTTTTTGTATCAAAACCACTACTTAAAAAATGGTAATCATCCACAACGGCGTATTTGATACCCGAGGCATGTAAATCAGGAACTAAAGAGGATTCCCACACACGCTCAGTGAGCCATAAACCACTCGGTTTTTCTCTAAAATTTTTCTCTATAAAGATATTTAATTTATCAATTTGTGCTTGACGGTCACGCGAAGGGATAGCACTCAATACTGGTTCATAATAGCCCGCACTTACCCATTCAATAGCACCTTTTTGTGTCAATTTTTTCATATTTGAAAAAATTTTTGGGTGCTTTTGCTTAATCTGCTCTAGTAACCAACCGCTACAGTGCACTGCAAATTTAAAATCTGGGTATTTCGCCATTGTTTCAAAAAATGGCCCATAACATAAGTCTATAGCTTCATCAACTGACTCACCAAAATTATCAACAGGTTGGTGCATGTGAATTCCCAATAAAAGAGAAACTTTATTCATATTTTTCATACTCCTAGACAAACCAGTTTTCACTGTAATCTGTGCTTAAATCTAACTCTAATTCTCCAAAACCAGGCAGCGTTTGAACAACAAGCTCTTTCTCTTCAAATTCAAAACGGCATTGAATAATATTAACATCTATAGTTTTTTTAGAGATTCGTATCTCCAGCCATTTATCTGAAGAGACTTCAATTTCAATACCTTTATGCGTCTGTTTATAATTTTTCTCTCTACAGTCACTGCACTGAAGACTTACATGTAAGGCTATTGGATCAATAGTAATATGGAAGGTATCGCTTTTAAAGAGTGCTTTCATATCCGCATCAAAGGCAAAATAGATATTATCTTCATCTTGTCCATAGTAGACTTTTCGCACAGGTCCACGAACTCTATCCATAGTTGAAAATAACTTACTTTCATCGACAACTCCACAGCCTATCCACTCAAAAAACGAGTCATGAATACCATTGATATTTGGAGATATAGGCGACTGCGGTTGCAAGTGAAAATTTTGTGAACTTCTATTTTCAATAATTGGCTTAAAAAGATCACTAGGTGGTGAAATGTGCATCAAATCATAAATAGCAATAAGATGGGAACGAAAAAGTGTGTCAAACTCTTGGCCAAACTCAGTGAAGTGATCATCACCATACCACCAAAACCAATCAGAACACTCTGAAGCTAAGAAATGCTCTGTAATTTTTGCTTTTGTCTCATCATCCAAGCTCTCTTCATGATGCATAAAATCACGCTTAGTGAGATAAATAAGTTCCCAACCACGCGTTTTTTCACTATGGCCTACCCAAGTATTAAACTCACCATGAATCCAACTTCCTGGGGCTAATCTCTCCAAAGGCTTTGCAGGCAACTTTGCCACATCATCCATATGAACGCTCTTGCACCACGGAGTATTCGCTAATTTTGTATAGAGTGCATCAAAAAAATCAAAGGCATTATTTGGAAAAAATTCCCAAGCATTTTCACCATCTAAAATAACAAAGACAGTAGCATCACTGCTTTCACTATTGATAGGAGCGAGAGAATTAACAAAATGCTCTGCTGCTTTATTTGCATCCCAAAAACGATAGGTAAAACCTATTAAATCACTCAAAGCATGATCACGAAATCCCATACACATACCTTTATACATGTAAGGACTATAGAGCTCAGCTCTATCTGAATCGCCTAATGATTTAAAGAGTATCGCCTCATCTGTAGCTATCCACTCAATCGTGCACTCTTTTAAAAGAGCGACGCTTTGCTCATCAACAGCGCCTTCTGCTGGCCAAAAACCCTCACACTCAAAACCAAAAGTCTCCAAAAAAAGAGTTTGTGCGCGTTCAATTTGAAGTCGCGCATCTTCTTGTAGTGGCATATTCTGTTTTGGAATATTCGTACTTTGATTTGCCCTTGTCGCATTATTCATATCCATCAGAAGTGGTAAAATAGGATGATTCAGAGGTGTAGTTGAGATAGAGATACGCCCCTCTTTATGCAGTTGCGAATAATAAGGAAAAAGCTTCTTAATAAAGATAACAAGTTCATGAAGTAAAAGCTGCTTATCTTCTTGATTGAAGTGACATCCTTTTTTTATCAGGGTATCAACCAGAGCATTGTGAGAACGAAGATAAACACCACACCATGAGAGCATAAAAAGCATCTCTAAATCACGAAGTTCTTCATTGTTATAGTGCTCTTTTTCATATAAAGCCTTATATGTAGGTAGTGGAGCCACCATAGTATCATAAGGGGTGCTTTTACAGATTTTAATTATCCATTGATGATCAATTTCACTTAAAGTTGATGGGTCATCTAACCATATTTTTAAAAATCTATCATGATTTTGAGGTTCATTATAGTAGAGCTTAATCTGCTCTATAAGAGGGGGAGTAATATTAAAAGTAGCCTTGAGCCCCTCATGGCGAGAGAGCATCCAAGGCATATCATAGTAGTCTTTTATCGTATGTAAAAAGACCCAAGGCATCTGCATGACACCTGATGCATCACGATAATCAGGCTGATGCATGTGCCACATAAAACTTAGATTCAAGTATCTGCCTTTATTCGTTTGACCACTGCACAATCTTTGCACTATAGTTTTTATATATTGCCTCTCCGTGATCCTCATCTTTGGCTTGAATATAGAGGTTTAAATGATCACTATACTGATCTGGAATCATTAAGACCCAATCAGTCTCATTTTCCCAAATCTTAACTCCATCAGCAGAGGATGATTTTTTACCCTTCGCATCTTCAAGAAATTTACGCATCATCTTACCCTTAAGGGCTTGAGTACACTCTATTTGGATAGTACGGTAATCAAAAGTTTCTATGCCCTTAGAGAGCTCTGATAGTTTTACGCCATGGCAACTCACAAGCTCCATAATCTTCAAACTTGCATACATAGCGTCACGCGTCACGCCAAATTCCGTAAAGGCAAAGTTACCATCAACAGTAGCGATAAGCGCATACTCTTTGAGTTGTTTAGTAGTAAAGTTTGAGTACTTTCCACGCTCTATTTCAAGATTTTCAAAATAGAAGATGTCAGGTGCCCATGTTGGTAAAAAGACTTTTTTCTTTTCACCATCTGCATCTATGTTAAGAAGGTGCAAGACAGCAAAAAGTCCTGTAATTTTATCAAGAACTACTCCCTCGTCTGTCACTAAGCTCAAGCGTTGCGCATTAGGATAAATCATCACACCCATATCTAATTCTAAACTTTTCACAATAGCGGAGATATTTTCTTCAGAGCGTTTTTCAAGACTTTCAATATTAAAAAGTTTTTTTCTGTCATGGTAGGCATTAAGGACAATATTTTCTAGTCCTAAATCATTAAGCATCGTTGGGAAAATATCAGCAGTACTCCCATGCATCAAATCAACCGCGACACGAAAAGAACCACATTTAATAATACCTTGATCAATACTACGCTCTACTGCTGTCTTGTAATTATGGCACTCTTGATGATGTAAACTTTCATGAATTTCACCCACTTGAGAATAATCTACACGACGAAATTTTTCTATAAAAAATGCTTTTTCAATTCCTTTTGAAGAGTTTGAATCAATACGAATTGCTTCTTCGTTAAAGAGAGTAACCTGAGAACTTGTAGGGTCGATAAGATCTTGCTTAAAGTGTGCGCCCGCTACAAGAGAGTTATCATGCGCTAAGGTGTAACGCAAAACTGACGGTGGCGTACTTTTAAGATCAATAACATTCACACCAGCAGATAAAAGTCCCCCTAAAAAGGCACGCTTAAGCATACGCGAGTTTTTATCGTGGTCGCGTCCAACAATAACTTTAGAGCCAATAGGAAGTTGTGTAGCAAAGGATTCCGCAAGTTTTGTTGCCATCTCGCACGAGAGTTCAACATTACTTTTTCCTGTCACTGTTCCATTTTCAAAGATAGAATTTTTATAGCGATTTCCCCAAACAAGGTTATTACTAATGATAGAAGCGGCTTCAATTTTTTTATCTGGCCAGATAACAACATCTTGCTCAAATGTTACAAGTTCTCCAACTTCACATCCTTGGGCTAAAATAAGTCCTGCTTTTGCCGTAACATTTTTATCAATGATATTATTATTACAGATGATACTATTATCAAGACGAGTATTTTTACCTATGCTGATATCTTCCCAGAGTACGCTATTGCGAAGATTAGAGCCCGTTGCTATACTTACATTATCTCCAATGACCACATTGTTTAGTTTCACGCCATTTTCAATTGTAACATTTTTACCCAAGACTACATTGCCGATAATTTCAATACTTTTATCTAAATCATACGCCACATCACTATAGAGTGTTCCATCGGGGTAGCTTTGTGCTTTTCCAGGGATAGTGAAGTTGAGTTTCTCACCTAAGATATCTTCAAAAACTTCACGGTAACTTTCAGGATTACCAACATCACGCCAATAGCCCTCTAAACTATGTGCCATCAGAGGAATCTCTTTTTGCATTAATAATGGAAATAAATCTTTTGCAAAATCAAAATTTTCACCCCTTGGAATAAAATCAAGAATTTCTGGTTCTACAATATAGATACCCGTATTGATAGTATCACTAAAAACTTCGCCCCAGCTCGGCTTCTCTAAGAACTTTTCAATGA
>Ga0256840_1000486_pt1 | contig 40409 bp, 31 predicted proteins | sample 355202metaG_FD_185969 | JGI IMG/M metagenome (GOLD analysis project Ga0256840, IMG submission 185969) | Hydrothermal vent microbial communities from Mid Atlantic Ridge, Atlantic Ocean - 355-202 | ecosystem: Environmental > Aquatic > Marine > Hydrothermal vents | place: Atlantic Ocean: Mid...
AGCTCAACACTCAAGACCTCCGGATTAAAAGAAGTTTCTTTTATACACAAGTATTGAGCGTTTGACCAGAAAAAAGGTTTAATCGCCTACACCACTGGCTGGGTGGGTGAGGATAAATTCACCCTGACTTTACCACGGCTTTGCTGTACTGCTGCTATTAACTATGATATTCTAACTTTGAGCTGTTCTGGATTTGCCGTGTGTATTATTTTTTTAAAACGCCCGCAAATAATATCCAATGCTTTTCTATAAGACTCAAAATTTGTGTGCTTTTTAATTTTTAATCGATAAGGGGGAAGTCATGCCCAACAATCCTGGCCGTCATATTGTTTATCGCTATGTAAGCCACCTGGTTAAAGACACTTTTGCCCTGGTTTTAGCTGGAGGTCGGGGAAGCCGGCTGCACGAATTAACCACATGGCGAGCCAAACCGGCAGTTTATTTCGGCGGCAAATATCGTATTATCGATTTTCCCCTCTCCAACTGTGTGAATTCCGGGATCCGCCGCATTGGAGTTCTGACCCAGTATAAATCACATTCCTTGATTCGTCACCTGGTTCGAGGATGGACCCATTTTAAAAAAGAATTAGGTGAATTTGTCGAAATTTTACCAGCCTCGCAACGCTTCTCCGAAGAGTGGTATCAGGGAACTGCAGATGCCATATATCAGAACCTTGATATCATCAGAGCGGAAAAGCCCAAGTATGTCTTGATCCTTTCTGGCGATCATGTTTATAAGATGGATTACCGCCCGATGTTGCTGGAACACGTTGAAAGTGGCGCAGAGATGACCGTTTCTTGTCTGGAAGTTCCTGTTGAGGAAGCTGCCGGTACATTCGGGGTCATGACTGTTGATGAAGATAGCCGGGTTTTGCGTTTTGATGAAAAACCGGAACATCCATCTGAAATTCCCGATCAACCCGGTGTCGCTCTCGCTTCAATGGGAAATTATATTTTCAATACCGATTTTCTGTTTGACCTGTTACAAAAAGATGGCAAAAACCCCGATTCTGACCATGACTTTGGTAAGGACATCATCCCTTCAATTGTCGCAAATCACAATGTTCATGCTTACCCGTTTCGGGATCCGGAAACAAATGAGTTGGCTTACTGGCGTGATGTCGGTTCTCTGGATGCTTTTTGGGAAGCCAATATGGAATTGATCTCCCCGAAACCAGAACTGAATTTGTATGATTCCCAGTGGCCGATGTGGACCTATCAGGAGCATCTACCTCCAGCAAAATTTGTTTTTAATGATGATGATCGGCGCGGTATGGCTGTAGATTCCACAGTGTCTGGTGGCTGTATCATCTCTGGATCTCATCTGAACAAAACCTTGCTCTTCTCAAATGTCCGGGTTCATTCCTATTCAACGATTGAAGAGACCGTGATCTTGCCAGAAGTCACTATCTGTCGGCACTGTAAAATCAGACGAGCCATTATCGACCGGGGCTGTGAAATACCAGCAGGAACCGTTATCGGCTACGACAGAGAACAGGACAAGGCCAACGGCTTCCGTATCACCGATAAAGGGGTGGTTCTGGTAACACGAGAGATGTTAGGACAGCCGGGAGGGTATGCTTGAGTTACCACGTATCAGCTCAAAATTGGAATAAATCTCTGTCATGATGTTATTAGCGGGAGATGTGGGAGGAACAACGTCACGGTTTCTATGGCTGGACACTGACAATCCTGATCACAGCGCAACACCCAGTTATTATTCCAGCGCACAATTTACCTCGTTTCCGGTTCTGCTGGAAACATTTCTTCGTGATCAGAATATGACCCAAGTCGATTATGCCTGTTTTGGTTTGCCCGGACCGGTAGTGGATGAGGAAGTCTCCCTGACCAACCTTCCCTGGATTATCTCTCGTTACGAGTTGCAGAATTTACTACCGATTAAACAGGTGAAGCTGATCAATGATTTTCATGCGATCGCCTTGGGGATTGACCTTTTACAGTCGCAGGATCTGGTCTGTCTGTATCAAGGGGCTTTTGATAGAAAAGGCAACCGATTAGTTATCGGCGCTGGAACCGGTCTGGGGGTGGTTCCAGTATGTCAGCATTCGGGGCACTTTTATCCGCAACCTTCTGAAGGCGGCCATTTGAATTTTGCCCCACTGGATACCAGGCAGGAGGAGCTACTCCGTTGGTTTCAGCGCCGTCAAAGCCGAGTCGTCTATGAAAATCTCCTCTCCGGAAGTGGCTTGGAAAATTTGTATCAGTTCTGTTTTGAACAACAGGATAGCGAGAAAACAGCTCCACGCCTGACAGCTGCCGAAATCCATATTTTAGCAGAAAAGCACGATGTCGTCGCCTCCGCTGCGATTCATACGTTTGTTAATATTTACGGTCATTTCGTTGGCAATCTCGCGCTGTTATGGCCTGCATATGGAGGAATCTATATTGCCGGAGGTATCGGTGCCAAGATCGCCCGCTGGATGACAACGACTGCGTTCACCACTCCCTTTCTGGATCAGGGGCAGATGCGTGCTATGGTAGAAAAAATGCCGATTCATCTCGTCATGGACGATCTGGTGGGACTCAAGGGGGCACTGCTGGTCTCCAAACAGCTGGTCGGGCAGAGTAAACTCTGAGCTGTCCCGATTTACGGAATAGTTGCTATTATTTTTTTCTGGTTATGCATTATGCTCCAGTTAATTCTTCAGCGAGAAAAAAGTTCCTAATTAACCTTCCTCTCCCTTGATGGGAGAGGGCTGGGGTGAGGGTGGGTCACCAATGAATGCCCCCCCCTTAATCCCCTCCCGCAAGGGAGGGGGAAATCTCAATCAGCTTGAGTGTTGGACATAACCAGATATTTTTATCAACCCTGTTCTCGTTATTGGTTACGAGGAGTGAACAGTTATCATGACTAATAAAATTAAAGTTGTCCTGTGCTGGCATATGCACCAACCATATTATCGCGACGGCCTGGATGGAGCCTATCGTTTACCTTGGGTTTATCTCCACGCCATCAAGGATTACGCTGACATGGCTGCCCATCTGGAATCTTTTCCTGCAGCTCGGGCAGTAGTCAATTTTGCTCCGGTTCTGCTGGAACAGTTGGATGATTACGCCCATCAGATGCGCAACTGGTTGCAAGCAGGGGAACCTATGCATGATCCCCTGCTTAATCTCGTTTCAGGTCAGTTATCGATTCCAGATGAGTCCGAAGCACGAGCCGAAATTATCCTTGCTTGCCAACGGATTAATGCAGCGACGACAATTGATCGGCATGCCCCTTTTCGGGTATTGGTAGACATCGCTCTGGAACAGTATTCCAATGGTGAACTGGATGCGACCCGGGTTAATTATCTCAGTCCACAGTTTTTTACCGACCTGCTCATGTGGTATCATCTCGCCTGGCTGGGAGCCAGTATTGTCCAAAATGATCCTCGAGCGACCCAGCTGATGGCGCGCAAAAATAACTTCACCAAAGACGATCAGATTCTGCTGGTGGAACTGATGGCCGACATCATCGAAGGGATCATTCCCCGTTATCGCACCCTGATGGAAGCTGGTCGTATCGAACTGTCCATGTCACCCTATGGCCATCCCATCGTGCCATTGCTACTCGATTTTTCCGCTATGCATGATGCCCAACCTGAAGCACCTCTGCCTAAACATTCCAATTATCCCGGTGGGTTAGAGAGAGCTAAATGGCATCTACGCCGAGGGATTGATGTTTTTGAAGAGTACTTTGGAGCCCCTCCACGTGGGGTATGGTTATCTGAAGGCGGGATCAGCAGTGGTGCCCTGGAGCTGCTTGATGAGCTTAATTTTGCCTGGACTGCTTCCGGGGAAGGGGTATGGCGGGGTTCCTGCGAAGCCTCCAAAGTGGGGGCGGAAAAAATGGAGCATAAAAAAATGCTCTATCAGCCGCTGATCAATCCACCCCGGAAATGCGCGGTGTTTTTTCGCGATGACGGGCTGTCCGATCTGATTGGCTTTCAATACAAAAACTGGAACGCCAAAGATGCTGCCAGTGATTTTTGTCAGCATCTCAAAAATATCGCTGGTTTTCTGAAACAGGAATCGGGATCTCAAGTTGTGACTATCATTCTCGACGGGGAAAATGCCTGGGAATATTATCCCGAGAATGGATTCCATTTCCTTCAGGCTCTCTATCAGAATTTGACTGATCATCCCCATTTGGAGATGACCACATTCAACGATGTTGTTGAAATGCCAGATAGCGTCCCAGTTGGGAAACTCCCTGTCCTTAAGGCGGGCAGCTGGGTTTACGGATCATTTTCCACCTGGATTGGTGATAAAGATAAAAATGCGGCTTGGGATCTCCTGGTTGAAGCTAAGAATTGTTATGACCGAGTCATAAAATCGGAGACGTTACCGATGGATAAAAGGGTCGAATTGGCGCGTCAACTGGCAGTATGTGAAGGTTCCGACTGGTTCTGGTGGTTTGGTGATTACAATCCCGCTACCAGCGTCCGGGACTTTGATCAGCTATTTCGTCGTCATCTGATCCGACTCTATCAACTTATGGAAAAAATCCCGCCGCAGAAGCTGAAAAATCCGATCTCCCATGGTGGTGGCGACACAGATGAGAATGCGGGAACCATGCGGAGAAACTGAAACATGATGAGAGCAGAAATAGATAAAATGAGTAAAATGAGAAGAGCTGGTGTTTTGTTACATCCCACAGCGTTGCCACAAGGGGTTCTTGATGAAAACGTTGAGCTTTTTCTCAACTGGATGGCTCAAGCGGGGTTAAGTGTCTGGCAAATGTTACCACTTGGGGCGCCCCACAGTGACCACTCCCCCTATCAGGCTTATTCCGCCTACGCACTCAATCCAGCACTATTGCCAGAAAATCTTTCAACAGTGACCGTGGATGAAGATAACCTTTTGACTTTTATCCAAAATGAAAGTGCCTGGCTTGATGATTATGCCCTGTTTGTTACTTTGAGCGAGAGCTACGATAATCGACCCTGGTCAGAATGGCCAATCCCGTACCGCTATCGGCATAAGGACGCATTGGAGAGTTTTTCAACCGAAAATAAGGATCGGTTGCATGGGCTGAAACGGCAACAGTATCTACTCTTTCAACGTTGGCAAGAGATAAAAGAGATCGCTCATCAGCAAGGGATTATTCTGTTTGGTGACCTCCCCATTGCAGTTTCTTATGATAGTGCTGACGTCTGGGCTCAACCCGGGTTGTTTAAACTTGATGAACAGCTACGGCCAACGGTCGTGGCCGGGGTACCACCCGACTATTTTTCGGAGACCGGACAGCGGTGGGGAAATCCCCATTATAACTGGGATAAAATGGAGAGCAATCGATTTGCCTGGTGGCGGGCACGGATGGCGGGGGCCCTGCGCCAGTTCGATCTGGTACGGATCGACCACTTTCGCGGATTACAGGCTCTCTGGGAGATCCCGGCAACTGCAGAAACTGCTGTCGAAGGGCGCTGGGTGAAAACTCCGGGGCGCCAGTTGTTAGAAGCCTTGCGTGATGATTTTCCAGATATGCCGTTTGTTGCCGAAGACCTGGGGGTTATCAATGCAGAAGTTGAGGCGCTCCGCGATGACTTTGGTCTGCCGGGTTTGTCGGTGTTGCAGTTTGGTTTTAGTGGTGATAGTGATAATCCCCATAGCATCTCCAACCAAATTGAGAATTCGGTGGTATATACTGGAACCCATGATAACAATACCACCTGTGGCTGGTTCAATGCCCTCGACCCAGAACTGCAACATCAGGTGTTACAACAACTGCCGCAGGATGCGGGTTCCATGCCTTGGCCACTGATTGAAGCAGCACTACAATCGCCAGCGCAAACAGCGATCATCCCAATGCAGGACTGGTTGGCTCTGGATGGAGAACATCGCACCAACACCCCCGGTACGACAGAGAACAATTGGGTCTGGAAGTTTTCCTGGGATCAGGTTTCTGCACAATTGACCGAAAAAATACGGGATAGATTGGAACGAAATCAACGCACGAATAGCAAAGGTAGCATCTAGATGAAAACTCATTATCTAACCACAGCTGATTACGACCTTAAATCCTTACAGCAAGGAAGCCACCATGATCCTTTTGTCGTGCTGGGCTGTCATTCCCGGGATGATCACTGGGTGGTACGAGTCTGGCTCCCTACGGCAACGTCGGCATCTCTTGAAGGTGGTATCGTTTTAGAGCCGCTCAACGATAGTGGCATGTTTATCGCTGCTCTCAGTCCTGAGCAAAAACAGCTCCTGCCCGATCATTATTGGGTGGAATGGGTTGAGGCATCGGGTCAAGTCTGCCGAGTGATCTCTCCCTACACTTTTTCACCTCAAGTTGGGGAATTAGATCTGCATTTATTTGCAGAAGGGCGGCATTGGAATCTCTACGATATCCTGGGAGCTAACCCTCGCCAAGTGGATGGAATTGATGGGGTTCAGTTTGCCGTTTGGGCGCCATCGGCTGAACGCGTTTCGCTGGTTGGCGATTTTAACGGCTGGAATGGCTTGAGGCATCCGATGCGTTCGCGAGGGCGATCCGGGGTGTGGGAACTGTTTATTCCGGGGCTAAAGCAAAACGATCGTTACAAATTTGAAATTCGCACCATGTATAATGGTTATTGTGTCATGAAAGCAGATCCCTACGCCCGGGCTATGGAGATGCGGCCACGGACAGCTTCCATTGTTTATGCGAGTAACCATAGCTGGAAAGACGAAGATTGGCTGGCGGCACGCCGTCATTATGATTGGCAGCATCGCCCCATCTCGATGTATGAGGTTCACTTGGGTTCATGGCAGCGCAGTGATGATCATCAGTTTCTTAACTATCGTGAACTCGCCCACCGTCTTGTCGATTATGTTCTGTGGATGGGCTACACCCATATTAATCTGCTCCCGATCAGTGAACATCCCCTTGATGAATCGTGGGGCTATCAGACCTCTGCTTATTATGCTCCGACCCACCGTTTTGGTGATCCCGATGATTTTCGTTATTTTGTCGACCATTGCCATCAGCATGGCATCGGCGTTTTTCTCGATTGGGTGCCGGCGCACTTTCCCAAAGATGGGTTCGCCCTGGCTCGTTTTGATGGTACTGCTTTGTACGAGCATGCAGATCCCCGGCAAGGGGAGCATAAAGAATGGGGCACCTATATTTTCAATTATGGGCGCAACGAGGTGCGTAACTTTCTGATTGCCAATGCCCTCTACTGGGCACGTGAATTTCACCTCGATGGACTTCGTGTCGATGCTGTAGCTTCGATGCTCTATCTCGACTATGACCGTAAAGAGGGAGAATGGCTCCCTAATGAGTATGGTGGTAATGAAAATATCGAGGCGATCAATTTTATCCGCATCTTAAATGAGGAAGTCCATGCCCAATATCCCGGGGTGGTTCTCATGGCTGAGGAATCAACCTCATGGCCGATGGTCTCGCGACCGGTGTGGATGGGAGGGCTGGGTTTTTCGATGAAATGGAATATGGGATGGATGAATGATACCCTCCATTATTTTTCCGAAGATCCGATCAACCGCTCCTACCACCATAATCAACTGACCTTCAGTCAAATGTACGCCTACCATGAAAATTTCATCCTTCCCCTGTCCCACGATGAAGTGGTGCACCTCAAGGGGGCGTTGGCCAGCAAGATGCCGGGTGATACCTGGCAAAAACTGGCGAATTTGCGTTTGCTGCTCAGTTATCAGATGACCTCTCCCGGGAAAAAATTATTATTTATGGGGGGTGAATTTGGCCAGTGGATGGAGTGGGATGAAGGAAAAGTTCTTGACTGGTCACTGTGCGATCAGAGTGCTCACCGGGGTGTCCAACTTCTGGCACGGGATCTGAATTTACTCTACCGCCAGCAGTCAGCACTCCATCAATATGACTTTGAGGAACAAGGGTTTGAATGGATCGATTGCCATGACTATCAGCAATCAGTCCTCAGCTTTATTCGCAAGGGCGGGGGAGAACAGCTCATCTGTCTATTTAACTTTACCCCGGTGGTTCGTTATAATTATCGGGTTGGCTTGCCTCACAGCGGAAAGTATCGAGAAATTCTCAATTCCGACTCGCAGATTTATAGTGGGAGTGATGTTGGAAATGCGGGCGGGATTATTGCGGAGGATGTCGCCTGGCTGGGACGTCCGGCGAGTGCACTGGTTACTTTACCACCATTAGCAATGGTTATTTTGCAGCCTGAGGAATCTTGATGAAAGTTTTATTCGCCAGTTCTGAGATTTATCCACTCGTTAAAACGGGTGGGCTTGCGGATGTTTCAGCTGGTTTGCCTGCCGCACTCCAGACACTGGGACAAGAAATTATGTTGATCATGCCCGCCTATACCGATGCTCTGGCGGTTGCAGGTGAGGTACAAGAGGTGGCGACCATGCAAGTGAGTGGTTGTGGCCAGCAACGATCAGTGCGTTTGTTGCGAGGGATCCTGGACAGGATTGGCTGCTCACTGCTGCTGGTTGAGATTGAAGGTCTTTTTGATCGCCCCGGCAATCCCTATCAGACCCTTTCCGGGGAAGATTGGCCCGATAATGGTGAACGTTTTGCTTTGTTTTCCCAAGTGGTTGCTGACGTTGCTATGGATCGTTTCAATCTGCACTGGCAACCGGAAATCGTTCACTGTAATGATTGGCAGACCGGTCTAGTTCCTGCGTTATTGAGCCGTGAAGATCCAAATCAACGCCCCGGAACTGTTTTCACGATTCATAACCTCTCGTACGGGGGGTATTTCCCTTACCTGTTGTTTGAAGAATTGGGGTTGCCGCCTGAGTGGTGGCATTTCACCCGGATTGAGTTTTACGGTTCGATGTCAATGCTCAAGGCGGGCATTGTTTTTGCTGATTATGTGACCACCGTCAGCCCAAGCTATGCCGATGAGATCTGCACAGAAGAGCACGGTTTTGGTCTCCATGCCGTTTTGCAACAACGACAAAAACAGGGGCGTCTGCAGGGCATACTAAATGGCATCGATACGCAGATTTGGAACCCACAGCACGATCCGTATCTCCCTTTTCACTATTCTGCACAGCGTGGTCGGGTTGCACGGAGGAAACAGAATAAACTGGCACTACTGCAATTGCTGGATAAAGAACATGCTACGGCTCTTCTCAGTGCGCCATTGATTGGTTTTATTGGTCGGCTGATTGAACAAAAAGGGATCGACCTGATTATTCAGGCGCTACCTGAACTGATGAAGAGTACCAATGCCTCCTTTGTTATCGTTGGGACAGGTATCCATCTGTTTGAAAGACAGTTGACCGCACTCGCCAGACAATTCCCCCGGCGCATCTTTGTTCGCATTGATTATTCGGAGAAACTGGCTCATCTGATTGAGGGGGGAGCTGACATGTTCCTCATGCCATCTCGCTTTGAGCCCTGTGGCCTGAATCAGATGTATAGCTTGATTTACGGTACCCTTCCAATCGTCCACGCAACGGGAGGGCTGAAGGATACGGTTATCGATACCAACAAAACAACTCTGAAGAATGGCACCGCGACTGGATTTGTCTTTGACTCTCTCACCCCGGCGACATTGTGTTACACCGTGCAACGTGCCTTATTGCAATATCAACGTCCACGCCGCTGGCAAGCGATGCAAAAAACCGCTATGCTACAAAATTTTTCATGGCAGAATAGCGCACAGGTCTATTTGAATTTGTACCACCAAGTTTCCCCGCAAGGAGTTCTTTATGCATGCACCACCACTTGACAAAAACCAAAAAGCCATTTTACGCAAAGCACTGCATTGCCTGGGTAATGATGTCGCCAGTATCGAATCAAGCTTCCTCCACTATCTCTACAACACTTTCGGTCGCCACTTGGAGTCGCCCGATTATTATCTGTTTAAGGCTCTTTCGTATACTGTCCGTGACCGGTTGATGTCCCATTGGAAACAGACCTGGCTGGCTCATTACCAGGCTGAGACAAAAAGAGGGTATTATCTGTCGATGGAATTTCTCATTGGCCGTTCGTTGAACAATAATCTGCTCAATCTGAACCTTGATGACAATGTCCATGAGGCTCTCTCTGAGGCAGGGAAAGTATTGGAAGATATTGAAAGTGCGGAACGTGATGCCGGGCTTGGCAACGGTGGTCTTGGTCGCCTGGCGGCCTGTTTCATGGACAGTTGTGCAACCCTGCAACTCCCTGTCATGGGCTATGGATTACGCTATAGATATGGAATGTTCCATCAGCGTATCCAAAACGGTTATCAGGTGGAAGAACCCGATCAATGGTTGGGATACGACGAATATCCATGGGAAATACGTCGTCCCGATTATACCTGTGTGGTTCGTTTTGGTGGTTATACCCGCATGTATAAGGATACACACGGCAATGGTCGACTGATTGTCCACTGGGAGCACGACGAGGAGGTGTTGGCGGTTCCTTATGATGTTCCAATATCAGGATATCTCAACCAGACTGTCAATACGCTGCGACTGTGGTCTGCGGCGTCGGCGAAAGATTTCAATTTAACCGAATTCAATGCCGGTTCATACTTCGAAGCGGTCGCCGAAAAGAATGATGCTGAAAATATCACCATGGTACTGTATCCCAATGATAGCAGCGAAAATGGTAAGGAACTGCGCCTCCGGCAGCAATACTTTCTTGTTTCGGCCAGTCTGCAGGATATCATCCACCAATGGAAGCGTAGCCATGGCAATGATTTCAGTACTTTTTCTGCCAATAATGTTTTTCAACTTAACGATACCCATCCAAGTCTGGCCGTAGCTGAGTTGATGCGCTTACTGCTGGACGAGGAACTGTTTGAATGGGATGAAGCATGGAAGATTGTTACCAGAACGATGGCCTACACGAACCATACCCTTCTTCCTGAAGCACTGGAAAGCTGGTCATCATCTTTGTTCAAAAAATTATTACCGCGGTTACTGGAAATAATTTATGAAATCAATGCACGTTTTCTAGCGCTGGTAGCAATGAAATGGCCTACCGATCAGAAACGCTATCAGCGGATGTCAATAATTGATAGTCATAGCCGTGTCCGTATGGCTCATTTGGCCATTATCGGCAGTTTTTCTGTCAATGGTGTCGCAGCACTCCATTCTCGTTTATTGAGAGAGGGCTTGTTTCGCGATTTTTACCAACTCTGGCCAGAAAAATTCAATAATAAAACCAATGGGGTGACACCGCGGCGTTGGCTGGGGGTCGCTAATCCAGGGTTAAGGCAGCTCTTAACCGAGACTATCGGTACGGGCTGGCTCACCGATCTGAGCCGGTTAAGCCAGATAGAAAAACTGATTGATAACCCAGATTTTGCTGCCCGCTGGGTTGCCGTTCGGCTGAAAAATAAGCAACGCTTAGCTGATTTGGTGTACAAACGCACCGGAATCACCATTACGACAGAGGCTCTATTTGATGTACAGGTAAAACGGATTCACGAATATAAACGTCAGCTCCTTAATGTTCTCCATGTTATCCACCTCTATTCTCAAATCAAATCTGGCGAAGTCAAGTCCTGGACGAAGCGTTGTGTCATCATTGGGGGCAAAGCTGCACCGGGATATGCCATGGCTAAAATGATTATTAAATTGATCCATAACGTGGCTCATGTTGTCAATCGGGATCCTGATATCGGTGACCGGTTGAAACTGGTTTTTCTGCCCGATTTCAGTGTTTCAGCCATGGAAGTAATCTGCCCTGGAACCGATTTATCGGAACAGATTTCAACAGCAGGAAAAGAAGCGTCAGGAACCGGAAATATGAAATTTATGATGAATGGTGCCGTCACCATCGGTACGCTGGATGGTGCCAATGTTGAGATTCTTGATGCTGTCGGAGAGGAAAACTTCTTTCTCTTCGGTCTCCACGCTGATGAGGTTGAGGAACGGAAGAAAGATTACGATCCAGAAGCATTGATTGCTGAGGATTCAGACCTGAAAAAGGTTATTGATCTGTTGGAGTCCGGTCATTTTAATCAGTTTGAACCAGGTATTTTCAATGATATTCTTGCTTCCATGAAATTTAAACATGATCCTTGGATGACTCTCGCCGATTTTCACAGTTATGTGCAGGCACAGGAAAAAGCAGCAACAACATTCCAGAATAAGGAGCTATGGACAAAAATAAGTATTCTCAATAGCTCCCGCAGTGGTTATTTTTCTACAGATCGCACCATGGCTGAATACAATAGTGACATTTGGCACCTAAGTCCCGTTGAAGTAAAATCATTATCCGATGAAAAAAACGCAACAAAATCATAGCATGGAATCAATACTTGTACCTATGGCTTGAAACTGTTAAACAACCAGTTTCAATACAGAAATAACTTATTTCTACCTCAGAACTTTGTTAAAACTTTTTTCTGCTGGTTCCCAACCTGGATTTTATCATGCAGTTGGTTCCCAAAATTCTTAAAGCCCTTGAACGGACCGGCTTTCGGCTTTTAATCCTGGCTGTCCTGGTTGGTATTGTTGCGGGAAGCGGGGCAATATTTTTCTATTTTGCAACCAATAGTTTAGAGCATTTGACCCTTGGAAAAATCGGGAATTTTCATCCCCCCCTGGAAGGTACTCCTGAAAGCTCTTTTAATACTTTTATCGGTGACCTTTCGACCCCCTACCGCTGGTGTTTATTCTTACTTCCGGCGTTGGGTGGAATAATTTCTGGCTGGCTGGTTTATACTTTCGCACCGGAAGCCGAGGGGCATGGAACCGACGGAGCGATTGAAGCCTTTCACCGCAAGGGGGGAGTCATCCGCGGTCGAGTGCCAATTATTAAAACCATCGCCTCTATCGTTACCATTGGTACTGGCGGATCAGCAGGGCGCGAGGGTCCAATCGCCCAGATCGGTGCCGGTTTCGGTTCTTTTGTCGCCACCAAATTGGGTCTGTCTGCTAAGGATCGCCGGATTCTCCTGCTAGCCGGGATGGCCGGGGGTATTGGTGCGACCTTCCGTTCGCCACTCGGCGGAGCTCTGTTTGCCGTAGAGGTTCTTTACCGAGATCCAGAGTTTGAACATGAAGGACTCATCCCCAGTATTATCTCATCAATTATTGCTTATTCGTTATTTGGAGCGGTCACCGGCTGGAAACCACTCCTTGATACTCCTCTGTTTCGCTTTGACCAACCATCAGAACTGCTCCTCTACTTAGTGCTTGGAATCCTTTGTGCTCTGTTCGGGGTTCTCTATGTCAAAGTCTTTTACGGAATGCGCGATGCATTTCGCAAATTACCCCTGCCAAACTGGATAAAACCAGCAATAGGTGGACTGCTGCTGGGAATCCTGGCGATGTTTATTCCACAAGTCCTTGGTTCTGGTTATGGTTGGGTTCAAGCTGCTCTGTACGGAAAAATGGCTCTCTGGGTCATGCTGGTCGTGGCTCTGGCTAAAATTGTTGCTACCAGCCTGACGATTTCATCCGGAGGGTCGGGCGGGGTATTTGCCCCCAGTCTGGTTATCGGGGCGATGCTCGGCGGAACATTTGGAGCGACTGCAGAACTCTTATTTCCCATGCTGGTTCAGGATCCGCGTGCTTATGTTTTAGTCGGCATGGCCGGTTTTTTTGCTGGCGTCGCCAATGCCCCGATTGCCACCCTGATCATGGTCAGCGAGCTGACCGGTAATTACGGCCTGCTTGCCCCGTTGATGCTCGTCTGTGTTGTCGCTATGATCGTCATGCGCAACAACACCATTTACGAAAAACAAGTTGCCTGTCGGTTTGATTCTCCGGCTCATCTCGGTGACTTTGTCATTGATATTCTGGATGGAATTCAGGTCAAAAGTCTGGCAAAAAAGGGGCGTAAGCCAACCTTGATTCCAGAAGGAATGACTCTGCCAGAAATTCTCAATAAAATAGCTGCGGCAAAAACCACTTACTACCCGGTTGTTGACGAGGAAGGGTTGATGACTGGAATTTTTTCCATGACTGATATCCGCCGGATTTTGAATGATGATATCCCGCCAACACTGGTGGTTGCTGGCGACCTTGCAACTCGGAATGTTATTTATGCAACCCCCGAAGAACCTCTGAACAGTGCAATGAAAAAATTAACAGCCCGCAATCTTGATGAGATTCCAGTCGTGGATGCGGAAATGCCACGGAAAGTTCTCTACATGCTGTCGCGTCGCACCCTGCTTGCTCAATATGCTGAGAAAATGGAAAAAACCAAACAGGATTTTCAAGAATAGGCAGATTTAAATTCAATGAAAAATTATGACTTTATCGTCATCGGTGGTGGAATTGTCGGACTGGCAACGGCGCGCCAGTTACAACAACAATTTCACGGCGCGACGGTTGCCGTTCTTGAGAAAGAAAAAGAGCTTGCAATTCACCAGACCGGACACAACAGTGGCATCATTCATGCCGGGGTTTACTACGCCCCGGGGAGTTTAAAAGCACGTTTCTGTCGGGAGGGGAATCTTGCGATAAAACAGTTTTGCCTGGAGCATGATATTCCCTTTCGGGTCACTGGGAAACTCCTGGTTGCAACTGATGAGCAAGATGCAGAACGGATGGAGGATCTGCTCGAACGGTGCCGGTTAAACGAGATTGAGACGGACGTTTTTGATCAGCAACAATTGCAGGAATTTGAACCCAATGTTGTTGGAGTGGCTGCTACCTGGGTTCCCTCATCCGGGATTGTCGACTTTGAGCAAGTTGCAAATAAATTGGCTGAGCAGATCCTTTCAGCTGGCGGTGAAATCCATACCAACTGTCTGGTTTCTGGATTAAAAGAGACCACTGGAATTGAAGTAACAACCAGTCTGGGGAATTTTTCCGGTCGCTTTCTGGTCAGTTGTGCCGGACTCTATTCGGATCGCATCATCCAGATGTTGGGACAGCAACCGACCTTTAAAATCCTCCCCTTTCGTGGCGAATACTTTCAGCTTCCTGCAGAAAAAAGGCAAATTGTCACCCATCCGATCTACCCGATCCCCAATCCTGAGCTGCCATTTCTGGGAATCCATCTGACTCCGATGATCGATGGCTCACTGACCGTCGGGCCAAATGCCACATTAGCAATGTCACGGGAAGGTTACAGTCGCTGGAAAATCAATCTGCGTGACCTGGCAGAAATGCTTAGCTACTCAGGACTTTATCGACTGGTGATAAAATATCCCCTGCCAACACTGATCGAGCTGAAAAATTCACTCTATCGACCCGGCTATCTTAAACAGGTCAATCGCTACTGCCCTGAAATTATTCTCAGCGACCTGCTTCCATACCCGGCAGGAGTCCGGGCACAGGCGGTCAAACCAGACGGAACAACATTGGACGATTTCCTGTTCGTTGAAAGCGAACGTGCCTTGATTGTTGGAAACGCACCATCCCCGGCGGCAACATCAGCCATGCCTATTGCACAACATATTTGTGAAAAAGTTGGGAGACTTTATTGATGAAAAAATTTATCATTTATGTAATTTTCGTTTTTGCGGTTGGGCTTTCGGCGTATTTTTACTATGGATACTATCAGTCATCTCAATATGACAGTACCGTGGTTCCTTATATCCGGGAAGTTTTACCCAAAATTTCTACATGGGATCCGGAGATAGTTAAACAATGTCTGGCTCCGGAGGCTCTAAGAAGAGTTTCGGAAGAAAATTTGGTTAATATTTTGGCCGCCTTGGCAGCTATCGGGGAACTTCAAAGTATCGAGGAGATGAAGTTTAAACAGAAGTCTACTGGTGGAGAGAATGATATGCTGCAAGATCCAGTGATTACATATACGGTTAAGGCTCAATATTCAACTGGCGCAGCAACAGTCACTATCAGCCTTCTGGATAAAGGGGGAGTTTACGAAACCTACCATTTCAATTTTGAATCGAAGGCACTATTTCAGTAGATACCAGAGTTACCAGTTTTGTTGGTGGACGAACAGGAAAGGGGCAGGCAATTAATCAGTGTGTGCCCCTTTCCTGATAATTTAAACTATTTGGGAAGAGGGATAACAAACACGGGTCTTTTCGATTTTTTCAGCACTTTTTCGGCAACACTCCCTAAGAAGGCATGTTCTATGAACCCTTTTCCATGAGTTCCCATAACAATCAGGTCAACATCCAATCGATCAGCGGTCTCGAGAATTTTGATGACCGGATGACCGATTGCGACTTCTGCTCCAGCAAAGCGAGCTAAATCTTCAGGAAAATCCGCCAGTTCCTTTTTTGCAAAATCGTCCAGTTCCTTTTTTAATTCTTCCCTGGCTTTTTCCATATTGTTTTTCTCAAATTCTTCCAGCTGGTTTTCTCCCATAACGGAAGAAAGGTACCCGCGCATCGTGGAATCAACCTGGGGGAGAACGTGCAGCAGGTAAATCTTTGCATCATTGTGCCGACCGAGCATGACTGCATGTTTGAAAGCAAATTCTGCGTTGGGAGTCAAATCGGTGGTTACGAGGATTTTCTTATAAAATGGCAGCATAAATTATACCTCTGTCAGGAAAATGGGTGATAAAGGAATAAAGCTCTCAGCAAACTTTCTTCTTCAACGATTATAGCTTATTTTTGACCGATTGCATTTACTTGTCGAGAGTGACTCTCTAAAATGATTTCAGTATCAATCTATCAAATTTTCAAGGAAAAAACGATGCAAAGACGCTATAAACAGATAAAAAGCTCCGGAGTTTCTGCCCTGCTACAACAAGGGGCGGCTATTATTGATGTTCGTCGTCCAGAAGAGTGGCAATTAACCGGAATTGTTGCGGGAAGTAAATTGCTAACATTTTTTGATACGCAGAGGCAGAGCCAACCGGAGAAATGGTTACAGCAACTCAATCTGCAGGTTCCCTCTGATTGTCCTCTGATCCTCATTTGACGGACTGGTCAGCGGACCAGGGTGGTCTGCGAATTTCTGCTGGAAGAGACTTCTCGCGAAAGTATCTATAATGTTTCCGATGGGATTTTTGGTTGGTTGGCCGAGGGTCTGCCAGTGACACCGCCATGACCGTGATTCTGCTGGTACAGCCCCCTGTTCTCATCCCTTCAGAGCCGCCCCTCTCGCTGGCCATTCTTTATTCATCATTACAAGCAGCTGGGGTTGATACGCAAGTTCTGGATGCCAATCTGGATGCCTATCTTTATCTTCTGGATGAAAAGCGGCTGTCAGCGTTGGCTGGAGACGAGCCGAAGACGTCTATCCATCGGGCGTTAAACCATTGTCAACACTCTCTTGATTTATTGCGCTCAGCCGAAGGGGCAACCTCTTTTTCTCGTTACAGTACTGCGGTTCGATATTTGAACTTATTGTTAAGTCTCTGGTCGAAAGACAACCCGGGCGAACGGTTGACTCTAGGTGATTACCAATATAAAACTTACTCTGTGTTTAATCCTGACCATCTGAAGCTGTTCAGTTCCGGTCAAGCCAGAACACTTTTTTATCCCTATTTTGAAACTGAACTCTTGCCCAGCATTGCAACCGGACAGCCGCAATATGTGGCTATTTCAATTAATTATCTGCATCAGATTTTTCCTGCTTTTGAACTGGCCGGTCTGTTGCGGCGCGATTATCCAGATATAAAATTGATTGCCGGAGGTGGATTGCTGACGTCCTGGCAGGAACCACTACGCCAACATAATTTAAACTTGCCTCCTTTTGATCACCTGGTATTTGGTCCTGGGGAAGCATCTCTCATAGCCCTTACAACCGGACAGGTTCATACTAATCACTATTTCGCAGATGCTTCCATACTTAACTTTATTCCTGACTTTTCTTTTGCAGAGCACCATCGTTATCTCAGCCCACAGCCACTGTTGCCTGTCAGTGCATCGCGTGGTTGTTATTGGCGAAAATGTCTATTCTGTCCAGAAGCTACTGCCCCAGTCCATCCGTACGGAAGTTTTCAGCCGACTGAATTTCCAGATTTGTTGCTGCAGTTATCTGAACAATATGCCGTAACAAATTTCCATCTCACCGATAACGCTATTCCAATCAATATATTGAAATGTATGGCAGAGCGCCATACTGACTTACAACATTTATCCTGGTTTGGCTTCGTGCGCTTTGAATCAGTTCTGGAAAATCCTGACTTTGTCCGCCAGCTTGCTGTGGCTGGATGTCGGATGTTGCAGTTAGGATTGGAGAGCGCATCACCGCCTGTCCTCGATCGTCTGGGGAAAGGACTTAAGCTGGAATCAGCGGTCAGAATTCTTGATAATCTGAATGAAGCCGGGATTGTCAGTTATGTTTATATTATGCTCGGAACCCCGGGTGAAACTGAAGCCGATGCCGAAATGACTTTGAATTTTCTGGAGCAGCATGCAGAGAAAATCGGTTTTCTCAATATTTCAATCATGAATCTGCCGCGCGGATCGGAATTGTTGGATAATCCGGAACTTTACGGTATAGACAGCTCCCAATTACGTGATGAAAAAAGCCCTCTTGGACTCTATCATGAGTTTCACTCCATATCTGGATGGGATCGCGCCACCGCTCGAAAATTTTTAAACCAACGCCTGCTTGGATCAGCAATTATCCGGGAGATTGTTCAGCGTAATCCACCCTTCTTCAGCTCCAGCCACGCATTTTTCTTCCCGAAAAAGGTTGAACAATAGAAAATCCCTTTTTATTGTTCCATCATGCGAGTACTCTGTACACCTTAACTCTTCGTACCTTGCCTGTTCTTTTACGCGTCAACTGCGTAAACTGACAAGCTCTATTTTTACATACTGCTATAATTTGCGATGAATTATCTGAAATCGGATTTTCTGGGAATCTCATAGTTTTACCGAAAAGGCATTTTGAGCCCATAGCCTTTGTTTACCATATATGTCTCTTTTTCTAGAATATCTTATTAATTTACTTGTCAATTTTCTGAAACCATGTAAACTATCACTAAAGTAGTAATACTTAGGACTGCAACATTAAACAGGGGAGAAATATTATGCGTATCGATATTCTTTGTACGCCGGATCATCCTGAAAGCTGTCGAGGAACTGTAGCAAATGTTCGCGAGGCTCTCGATCAACTCGGAGTTAAGGCTGAGGTTCATCAGTTCAATGATACACGTAAAATGATTGATAACCGGATTTACGTTGTTCCAGCCTTGATGATTGATGATCAGGTACGAATTGCCGGTCGGGTGCCCGAGGTGGATGAAATTGTTAATTTTATTGTTGAACGGCCACGTTATCTGCAAGAGGTGGCAAGAGTTGCCTAGACCTTCCTTGGTTTTTTTTGGATTAAGAGGCACCTGAAATGATAAATTTAAATCTGTAAAGGGCTCCTGCGCGTTAGCGTTAGGAGCCTTTACTTTTGTTAAATTCTCAGGTAGGCTTAATCTGTATTTTCTAAGGAGATTTGACTATGGCAAAAATTCTACTGGTTGATGATGTCGATTTATTTCTTGAGCTGGAACGTTCCTACCTGGAAGGGTGTGACTATGATTTGCTTACCGCTTCCTCTGGAGAGGAAACTCTGCAGAGGCTTGATAAGATTGTACCGGATGTATTGTTACTTGATTATTATATGCCGGGGATTAATGGCGACGAAGTCTGCCGCTTAATCCGTAAAAATTCAATCTGGAAAAAGTTGCCAATTCTTATGGTCACGGCGGCTGGCAAGCCAGAAGAGGTACAAAACTGTTTAGACGCTGGTTGTGATGATTTTATTACCAAACCGGTCAATAAGCAGGAGTTACGCGAAAAAGTCGAACGTTTGCTAGGGACAGTACAGCGCAGAAATGGAGAGCGTGTTGCGGTAAAGCTACCGATTCAACTTCAGGAGGGTGGCCGACTGCATGTTGTTACTGCCAAGGATATTTCTACCAGTGGGGTATGTCTTAATTCTCCCATGACATTGGAGGAAAATACCACTGTTGAGCTGAAGCTGGAAGGTGCAGATGGAAAGCCTCTCACGTTGTATGGAAGAATCAAGCGGACGGGTAAGCGGACTGAGGATGGTTGTGGTGTTTACTTTATCTATCCAGATCCAGAGAGTAAAAAACTTCTCGATCGCTTGATCCGTAGCAAAAAGGTGGAAAACTTACAAAAAGAGGGGGTTGATGAGCGGCTCAGTCACCGTTTGCAAACCCTTGAAAATGAATGTTCAAAACTACGCACTGAGCAGGATGATGCCTTGCGTCGGATCGGTGAATTGGAACAGGAAAACCTCGATTTTGCCAACCAACTGGTTCAAGTCGAGGATGTTAATAACAATTTGACCAACCTTTATATTGCCTCTTCCCGCCTCCATTCAACGTTGGATCGCGAAGAAACCCTGGAAATTATCAAAGAAGTCGTTATTAATTTTGTTGGTGCTGAAAAATTTGCGGTCTTTCTTTTTGACAAAACCAGTGAGCTGTTATGTTTTGAAACCGGTGAAGGATTTGACGAAAACGAAAGTTTTCCTGATATTCCTCTGGGTGAGGGGGTGCTTGGGAAAACTGCTGCGACTACGGAAAATTATTTCTATGCCGGGTCAATCAGTGAAGGTTCCGATAATCTGCTGGCACCGATTGTTGCAATCCCCCTGATGATTCACGGTGAGATAATTGGGTTGCTGGCTATCTATCGGCTCTTCATTCAGAAAGAACAGTTGGAGTCGATCGACTATCAACTTTTTTCAATGCTGGGTGAACATGCTGCCTCAGCTCTATTCTCTTCAACTCTCTATGGTCATTCGGAACGAAAACGGCAGACCTATCAGGGATTTGTCGATCTTCTGACCAAGTAGATGACGTCTAAATAAATTCCTTGATTGTCACACTTGTCGCTAATTTAAGAAATTTTGCAGTAAACTTGGGACTGTCCCCAGCCCCATCGGGGACTGTCCCAAGTTTACGATCCACGAAGAACTGTGGCGGTTCACACCGCAAAAGCCTGGGACAGCCCCCATACGGGGGCAGTCCCGGATCTACCTTTAAAATGGCTCTATTCTTGATTGTCACAGTTTTTTTGTCCAGGCTCTCTCTATCAAATCGATTCAACCGGCAGCAATAATCCTTGGGTGACCGCAAAGTTCAAGAGTTCTTCAGCTGTTTGTGGATCAATATCCTGTAGCAGTTGTTGAGTTGCCGTCGTTTTTGTCGCTTTGGTCAGCATCCGCGCAAAATTGTCATCGAGGGATTGAATGATCACTTCACCTTGTTGACGCAAGAAGATTGCGTACCCCGGTTCCGGGGTCAGTTGTCTGAATATCTTTTGCAGTGATTCTCCACCAACCATTTCCAAATCATCCAAAGCAAAATGGAAATGCTGAATTCTAATTGCTGGATTGAGCTTCCAGCCCCCTTGCCCCCAATCTTTTTTGGCGGGTTTTTTTCGGTTGGGCTGGCAGTCATCAGCCAATAGTGTTTCGGCACAGAAAAAATGGTAATGGATTAAGTCTTCAGCCACATTATGCAGTTTCGCTTGCTGATTAGAGCTGAGCTGAGCGGCGACATAGCTCTGCTGCAAAGGGAGAATTTCCTGTGGTTGCCAATTTTCAGCAGACAAAATTTTCTGCTGGTTAATATCCGGTTGTTTGCCGAGCCAGTCACTGAACTGCTGTAAAAAGCTACTTGGGGATAATTTAAGAGAGTCACACAGCTGCAGAAAGAAACCGACAGCACGCCCACGGTTGTAAAAAATATCGGTTGCGGTCGCAAGTCGTTGGCTTTTCTGTAAGTCTTGTTCGGAATAGGTTTTATTCGATTGCACGAGATAAGGTGGCAAAAGGGCACTCTGAATCCCAAATTCTTCTCGTTTCTCAAATAGCTCCGTGCCTGGAAGCACTGCCAGAGGGAAAATATCGACCTGATTGGGTTGCAGATGTAAAGTAAAATCAAGACTTTTTACAAAACCGTTGTGATTATCTCCCGGAAGTCCATAAATAAGATCCAGACCAAAAGTAATGCCAGCTTCCGTCATTTGTTGCAATCGTTGCTTCATCTGTTCTGGAAATAAGTTACGGTGAAGCGGCTTTAAAACCTGTGCCATGGCAGACTGCAAGCCAATCTGCACAGAACAGGAGAGTTGAGCGAGCAGCTCAATGGTGCCGCTATCCAAAAAATCGGCTTTTGCTTCAATGTGATAATGGATTTCAGGTGCGAGCTCCAGCAACATCTCCAGCAACTGTTTGCCCCGTTGCGCTGGAGCATTAAAGGTGGAATCCAGAATCCAGATCTGGGCAACCTGATGGTCTGCAAACAGTTGCAGCTCTTTGCGCAAACGCTCTGTCGGGAAAGGGCGAACGCCGTGGTGTCCTTTGGCATCGTAGCAAAAAGCACAGTTAAATTGACACCCTCTGGCAACTTCCCAGAGAACCCCGCAGTTTTTTTCCAGCGGAAGCTGTTTTGTCAGCCATGGTGATGGAAGAATTGAAAGGTCGGGACAGACAGCTGCAACAGGAAGGGTGCGTGTATCCTCAGTCGCAGATAGGAACCCCGCCGCTCCGGCAGGTGATTTTCCCGCTCTGAATTTTATGATGAGTTCTGCAAACGAAACTTCACCTTCTCCGCGAATGATTCCATCCAGTAATCCCTCTTTAAGGACTCTTCGGCTATCGGCACTGGCTTCGGGACCGCCTGCGAGGAGGATTAAATCAGGTTTTTTTTGTCGTAGCAGTCGCGAAAGGAGCAGAATCTGAATGCGATTCCAGACATAGAGGGGAAAGGCGATAATCCGGGGGTTCAGATCAAGTAACTGTTGGCACAACAACGCCGTATCTGTTTCAGGAAACAGTTCAATCAGTTCAGTCTGTTGCTGTAAGTTATCTGGTAGGCCGGCCTTAAGGCATCCTGCCGCTAGAGGAACGGCTTGCATGGAAGGACGAACATGGAGGGTTGCTATCAAAATGGACATAGGGTCTTATTTTTTTAGACTGACTTTAATGCGGGGTTTTTTACCACTGCTGTCAATACTGAACACAACCGGCTTATCGCCATAACGTGCCCGAATCTTTTCCCGCTGGCTCGCCAGGTAGTTGGCAACTTTTTCTGCACTTGGAGCCTCTCCGGAAAGGCCACAAGTTCTTCTGGCCCGGCTGAGTTCCAGTTGCAGTTTCGCCGCTTCAATTTTTGGATTGATGGTGTTTGTTTTACCGGGTTGTGGCGCTGCTGCAGGTGGTTTCAGTTTGCTGGTATGACGATGATATTTTCCTTCGTCGATCAAGCGGAGAATCCGATCCCAATATTGTCCATAGGACATGAAGCGTGAGGCGATACTCTGGTAGCGAAATTTCAGGTCTGTCCAGACAATATGCCGATTGGTGAAGTGACGAATCCGCCGGACAATAGCTTTGCGCTCACTGTAGGGTTCACGCCTTTCAATTCCAGCAAAATATTGTTCATAACGTATTTCCAGCTCTTTTACCGCTTGCTGGATTTCGTCAAGTTCTTGTGCCAACTGGCGCCGTTCATCCATCCATTCTTCCTCCAGAGACAGAACTATACGTGAGCCCTCCAATAATGTAAATCATTGCTGCTTTCTCGTAATTTATGTACACGGGAACTTTGTTCTAACGTGATCACACGCATGACACCGAAGAATTTTTTGTCATTTTTAGATAATCGAGGATGTTCATGGTGAGTTGTCGCATTTTTTTCACCACTCTGGGGACTTTTTTGGCCTTGATAAGTTCAACGGCAAAGCGTCTGAGCCTTGAGGTATTCTTCAATCCATAGCTTTGGTCATGTTGTGCTACCCTTTTGAAACGTCCATTTTTTACTTTCTAAAAGGGACTCCCATATTTTGACCCTCCGATTCCGTGTGACGCAGCCGGAAATGGAGAATGGCATTGCGATCAGAGCGGCAAATGTTTGAGGTGTTGGCCGAGTTTTTGCCGATCCGCATAAGCCACTCTTCTCCGTTTTCGGGAAGCCTGAACTGAAGGGCAAGGAGGTCGGGCGTTCTTTTTTGCTTCGTTTCTTTGGACGTACAAAGAAATGAAGGTGTCGGGTGGAGACGCAACCCCGCGAACTTGATTTCATTTCGCAAAGGGTAAGAGTTACAAACCTGGATTTTATCTATTGCTACTTCGAAAAAAGAGTTGTCCGTATTGTTTCAATAAGTTATCCGGTTCTTATTTGTTTTTTTGGCGAACTCCTGTTTCTTTCTCCTTGAAAACGGGAATAAAATAAGTTGAGCATATTTCGCTGCACTTTTTTCGTGTATTTTCCTTAAAAGAGAGCCGGATATTATCTGTTCACAAGAACATCATCCAGGTAAGCAGTCCACGCTTCCATCCCCAGTCCCTGTGTGGCCGATAGCTCCACAACAGCTAGATCCGGATTGAGATGCAGGGCTTCCCTGACAGCCTCTTCCACGGAAAAGTCAAAATAGGACAACAGGTCAGTCTTGGTAATGATCAGTGCCTGGGCACCATTAAAGGTGGTTGGGTATTTGGCTGGTTTATCAGAGCCTTCAGGAACTGATAATAGAATGATCCTGTTATGCTCACCGAGATCAAAAGAGGCAGGACAGACCAGATTGCCTACATTTTCAATGAAAATAAGATCAAACGTTCCATCTTTGCTCTGCTTTTCCAGAGCATGTAGCCCTTTGTGCACCAGTGGAGCATCAAGATGACAGGCGCCACCTGTAGTTAGCTGTACCACGGGTATACCTTTCGCCCTGATCCGGTTGGCATCACGTTCGGTTTCAATATCCCCTTCGATAACGCCAATACGGAATTTGTCACCAATATAATCTATTGTATGCTCAAGCAGCGTTGTTTTTCCGGAGCCAGGGCTTGAAATCATATTAATGGCAACTGCTCCCATGGCCTCGATATGTTGTCGGTTTTTTTGAGCCTGCTCAAGATTTGCTGCCAGCAGACTTTGATGTACTTCTACAATCTTTTCTGTTGCATCGTCATTGGTATGGCATCCACATGCATCACACATATTTTAAGCTCCACATATTAAGATTATGTTCCTTTCTAGAAGTCCACTATTCCATTATTACCTGAGCCAGAATAAGGTCATCTCCGTCAACCTCTGTTATTTTCAGCTGTGCCTCCCGGACACAGTTTGTTTCGGTTTTGACAGCATTAAAGCCAAAGACAAACGAATCAACAACAATACCTGCCATGGTGCCGATATTGACCCGTACAGTCATGATACGAGTGGCCTTATGAGCTCCGGCCAGCTCTTTCAGCTGGTCAATCAGGCCTTGAGCAAGAGAGAGTTCGTGCATGCTGTTATGTTTTCCTTTTTCTGCAGGATAATATCATTCGACACAAGATGATCAATTAATATATCAAGCACTTCATTCACTACAGATTCTATTCGAGGAGACAATCCAAGGCCAAGGGACAGATCTTCCGGCACCACGGTTATCATCTCCACCAACTCTGGCGCTCTGCCGCGTAATTTACACAGTTCAAGGATTTCAAGCAATCCTACCTGATGAGGTGACATTCTGGTCTGGATATCACCAGATTGAACATCATTATCAGAAAAAAAGTGGATAGAGCCGGGTTTATCCTTAAGATCAACAGCATCAAGAATATAGAGAATATCCACTTCTTCGATAAAAGGAGCAAGCATGATACCTGCTGTTCCTCCATCAAGAGCTGTCAGATTTTCTGGCAGTTCGTAATTTTGAGTTAACTGTTCAATGCATTGAACTCCAAAGCCATCATCGCGCATCAGGAGATTTCCTATTCCAAGGACACCGATTTTTTTTACTTTCATAATTGATAAACTCATAAAAAGTACCAACGAAGCTCAAAATGCTTCTGGGGAGATGGAGTCTCTGCCCCACTGGCAAAGAAAGCTCCTCTGTTTGCTCGATTTTTTTCAGAGAACCTTCACCCTGGAAAACTCCTTACCTTTCGGATCAAGCACATGTACGGCACATGCCATACATGGATCAAATGAGTGAATAGTCCGCAGAACTTCAAGCGGTTTCTCCGGGTCAGCCATCGGATTTCCAACCAGACAGCGTTCGTAATATCCCGGTTCATCATTGGTTCCAAGTGGCCCCGCAAGCCATGTGGAAGGGACAACAGCCTGATAGTTCCGAATTTTACCGTTTTCGATGACAATCCAGTGAGAGAGCGTTCCGCGTGGAGCCTCGTGGATTCCGACTCCACGTTGCTCACCTTTTGGAAAATGCACCTCATTGCAGGTGGTGAAGTCGCCAGTATTTATATTATTGACAAGCGCATCCCATTGTTCAAGCATGGCTCCTTGTACAACCGCTGACCGTATGGATCTGGAAATATGTCGTCCCATGGTTGAGGGAAGAATCCCCATCTCCTGTTTAGTGGAATTGATGGATCCAATTTTTTCAAGCATCCATTTGGTATGTTTTACTGCTGGCTTATAGTTGGCAGCGTTCATGGCAAGGACACTGGCCACCGGTCCTACCTCCGCAGGCTCATTTTTAAAGGATGGCGCTTTTACCCAGGAGTACTTTTCACCGGTATTATCGTGATATTCAGGTTCGGTTTCAGATACATAGGGATGACGAGTCCAGTCCCCTTTGTAGAAGGAATGTTTGACAGATTCTTTAACGTTATCTTCAAAAAATGGATCATGGGAGTTTCTGATAGGTATGAAATTCTTAATATCCCCTCCTGTGATATATCCACCCGGCATGGTTAATATTGTCCCTTTTTTATCCAAGGGCATCTCCGGAACCGAGAGAAATGTTCCATTTCCTTTTCCGTAATTGCACCAGTCAGGATAGAGCGCAGCAATGGTTGCAACATCGGTCATATAAACCTGCTGAACAAAATCATTTACCTCATCCATCAATGTTTTTATATAGAAGAGACGTTCCATTGTCAGCGTAGCCGGACTGTCCAGGTTGATGGGATTGGCAACACCTCCAACAGCAAGATTCTGAATGTGGGGTGTTTTGGAGCCAAGGATGGTCACAATTTTATTTAATTTACGCTGGTAGTTCAGCGCCTGAAAGTAATGAACGGCAGCAACCAGATTTACTTCGGGCTCAAGCTGCATTGCAGGGTGTCCCCAGTAGCCACTCGAAAAGGGTCCTAGTTGTCCTGAACCAATAAGCTTTTTTAGCTTGTCCTGGGTCTGTTTGAACTCCTGAGAACTATTATGCTTCCAAGGTGATAATTGTCGAGCCAGAGCAGAAGCTTTTTTCGGGTCAGCTTTCAGTGCTGCTGATGCAATATCAATCCAGTCCACAGCAGATAATATATAAAAATGTATAATATTATCCGCAAGACAATGGGCTCCAACAATCATATTGCGAATGTACTGGGCATTGACCGGCACTTCAAGATTCAGCGCGTTCTCAACAGCTCTGACCGAGGCCATGGCATGCACAGTTGTACATACCCCGCATATTCGCTGGGCAATCAGCCATGCTTCTCTAGGATCTCTTCCCTTGAGAACTGTTTCAATGCCGCGCCACATGGTGCCGATGGAGCGGGCTTGAGTTATATGACCGTCCTCCACCTCGCACTCAATGCGAAGATGACCTTCTATGCGGGTGATGGGATCTATAACAATTTGTTTAGACATAATGCTGACTCCTTATTTTGTCGATGTCACAGGCTCATGGGCACTAAAGACAGGAAAATATTTAACAAAAAGTGTGTACGCTGCTATTTCCATGGCTACCAGGCCATAGGTAATCATCTGTTCACCGACGGACGGGAAGTAACTCCATCCGTTTCCAGGATTAAAGCCAATTATGTAGGTGTTGAAACGGAACAGTGAACCGCCGACCAGAATTACAACAGCCGCAACAAACAATAACCTCGGAGTAAGATTGTTCCGAAAAAATGTGAGAATAACAAAGCCGATTATAAGTAAAAAATTTTCCAGCAGAAACATATTGCCGAGAAAACTCCCGGAAAAAGCATGACCCATCTCACCTCTCATGAAAATGTTCTGAAGTCTGACTACCAGATAGAATCCCAGTACCCAAGACATGATACGAGAAATTTTTGCCAGCATGGCTGTTTCATCGCCAAGACTGTATACCCTTGAGGATATAGTTGCTTCGAAGACCACCATGGCAAAACCCATGATAACAGCTGTCAGAAGAAACAGTAATGGCAGAGTGCTGCTGTGCCACAGGGGATCCAGTTTAAAACCGGCCATCAGCATCATGGTGCCCAGTGATGACTGATGCATGGTTGGAAGCAGAACACCCAGCCCGATCAGAGCAAAAATAATCTTGTCTAGAAATTTGCGATATTTTTCCAGTTTCCACTTTTCAGTAAAGGTCGGAGCAAACTCCAGCCAAAGCACAAGGATATAGGTGCCTATACACATGGCTACCTCAAACATGACGGAATGAAAATTCATCTGCCAGGGAAGATAGAGATTGTAGGCGTGAAGATAACGACCAATATCGAGAAACACAGAAACACCCGCCAGGGTATAGCCAAACATCGATGCAAGCAGCGCCGGTCGTACTAAGGGGTGATATTCACCTTTATTAATTACGTAAACCAGCAGTGCCATCACATAACCACCACACGCAAAAGCGGTACCGACAACAACATCATAGGCGATCCAGATTCCCCAGGGGTATCCGTTGTTGAGGTTGGCAACTGATCCTATACCAAACATAAATCTTTTAGCGATAAAATAGAGGGCTATTCCTGAGATAATTAAGCAGATTGAAAAGGTCAGGGTGAAAATTCTGCCACCCAACGGTCTGGCTTCACTCATGGTTCTCCTCCTTTTTGTCCTTTGCGTTTTCAGCCGTTTCCGCTTCTTCCTGCTGTTTGTTCTTTTTCACCATGAATACCAACCCTGCAAGAACCACAAGCGGGTAGACCATCCCTTTATAAATTGCATACTGGATACCGCTTGACATGGATACAAAAGACTCCTTGGGATAAGCCGGCATATCAAATTTGTCAAAACTCACCCCGGCCATATACATAACCTGTGTTCCGCCCAACTCCTCCATACCGTACACATGGGGAGTATATTTTGGGGCAGCGTAGCTGTGAGTAGCCCCAGAATCAATGGAGGTTACGGGGTATTCATAGATTTTCCCGGGCACCATCTGCTGACGCTTTCTGATTTCTACATAGAGATCCGTTACCCTGCCAAAGAGTGCTGCACCCGTTGGGCAGACTGAACAACATGCTGGCACTTTCCCCTCGGCAATGAGATGATCACATAACTGGCATTTGACAATTTGCGGATAGATATTATTAAAATCAAATTTCGGAATATTATACGGGCAGGCGACTTGGCAGTAACGGCAGCCGATGCAGGCATTCTTGTTGTAGGTTACAATCCCGGTATTATTATCTTTCGTTAGAGCTGAAACCGGACACGCAGTTACACAGGATGGATCAACGCAATGAAGGCATTGCCTTTTGATAAAAGCATATCCGTCAATTTCAGCATCTTTGGTCTCACCAGTTCCATTAGTGAACTTTTTAATTATATTCAATGTATTAGGGGACAGATCCACCGGTTGATCCCAGATATCCTGCTCTCCCACAAAATCCGGCGGCATATTGTTTGCCTTTTTACAGCCAGCCATGCACGCATTACAGCCTACACATAATGTCGAATCGTAAAGGATTCCCAGGGCTTCTGGCGGCAAAGCCTGCACGGTTCTTGCGTGGGCGCTCTGTCCGTCCAGTGCGAGTATGGCTATACTTCCTGCCGCACCTTTAAGAAAATCACGCCTCTTTATTGTCATTTTTATTCCCCTTTCCACCGAGTTTCGCTGTAAATACAACTCCAGCACCTATTGCTGCCCCTGCTGCTCCGGCCATAAGAGCCGCTGAACCGGCTGATACCCCTCCTCCCCGTTCAACTAAGATTGGGGCATGGTCGGCAGCCGGGGTGGTGTGGAGTACCGGACTAAGTGTGAATTGGGGGACGTTAAAGCCAACGCCTTTCTCCGCACAACCAAAGCAGGGGTGGCCAATGCCAACAGGCCAGCAGCCTGATCCGGCATCGCCAAACTGACTTGTGGAGCAGTTTGCGTAGGTGACCGGCCCCTTGCAGCCGAGATAATAGAGACAATAACCCTGTCGATGCCCTTCATCACCAAACTTTCTGGCAAAGCGGCCATTGTCAAAATGAGGTCTGCGCTCACAGTGCTCATGAATCAGGCGCTCATAGGCGAACTTTGGTCTGTTTTCATCGTCAAGTGCAGGCATCTTTTTAAAAGTCAGATAATGGATAATGGTGGAAAGAAGGTTATAGGGATTTGGCGGACATCCCGGCAAGGAGATAACTTGAGTATGAGGCAATACTTCATTCACACCCACACAACCAGTTGGGTTGGGATCCATGGCAGCGACTCCGCCCCAGGCAGCACAGGAACCAATGGCAATTACCGCTCCGGCCTTTTCTCCAATTTCCTTGACCGTATCCACAAAGTTGTGTCCGGCAATCCTGCAGAAGGTTCCGTTGTTTGCCAGAGGTACTGCTCCTTCAACCACCAGAATAAACTTACCTGCATTCTTAGACACTGATTTATGGAGGGCTTCCTCAGCCTGATATCCGGCACCTGCAGACAGTGTCTCGTGAAAATCCATTGAAATCATATCAAAAATCAATTTTTCAAGGGATGGATGTTCTGCACGGAGGAGCGACATGCTGCAGCCGGTACACTCGGAACCGTGGAGCCAGATAACCGGAGGACGTGCAGGACTTGTAATTGCGTTGGCAATCGCAGGAACAGCTGTTGTCGATAATGCCATTGATGCTGCAAGTGTCGAACAGAGCTTTATAAAATCACGGCGTGACACTCCGCCCAGTTGCTCCTGGACACGTTGAAAATCCTTCTGATTCATATCTCCTCCTTTAATGGGTCTGAGGCTTCCTTTTAAGCCCGTTTTTTGCACAAAAGACACTGCAGAATGAGGCCTTTCACTGCTCACACAATTCCTTCAGGTTTCTGGAACTATTACCAAGACAGCTGATCAGTTTTTTCTTTTCAGCGGCAGATATGGGAGCATTGAGCCTAATCATCTGATCAATAGTAGTTTTCCAGTATTGTTTACTTCTTCCTACTTGGTTACAGCTCATTTTTATGGAATGGCAACTAGTACACTTTGTTTCAATAATCTGGCGACACGCATCTTCAGTGGAACATCCCGCTAAAACCCACAAGGCCATAGTCATCAGGATGGTGCTGTGGAGATAATTCATCGATTCTTTCCTCCATTACTTTTTATTCCCTTTTTGGCTTTTTTACAGATCTGGCATCTAACTTATTTCAGCCTTCTTTCCGTCAGTATCAGCTGCTTTAGGCTTGGAATTCTGCCATTTTTACAGGGATTTCCACGATGACTCTTTACCTCTTCCGTGTTCTCCTGTGACCCCGATTGAAGCATCAATTTTCTGCGCAAGGGCATATGCAGTGGTTGAAAAAAACACATTTATACAACGATACTGAGTATTTATAGTGTTGTTGCCCGATAAAGAATTTACTTATTTTTGTCAGTCGTGGTAGTGCAACTTTTTTCTGTGATATTTCAGTTCTTTTTTGTTGGTGAAGACCAGTCCATTAACTGGAAGGAGAAAAGTGATTCCCCCCTCAATAACGATACAATAATTGAGGGGTGATGGAAACCCTGTTTTTTAATGTCATGAAATTATAACGGGCACAGTTTTTATGAACCGGGCGGTATGAGCGCAGCGATAAACGTAATCAACGTGTCTTGAAAATAGTATTAATTTATACAAATATTGTCCGTTAGGCCTGTTTTTACAGGCTTTGCTCTGGATGTAGCCGATATCGTTGGCTATAAAAATTCTTTTTGAGGCCATTGCAGGAGTATGGGATAATCTATGTCGGATTTTGGGTATGTTGATGGGACAAACGACATACAGTTGACACACAATTCATTGCAGTTTTGGCTGTGATGTGGTTTTGTGTGTTCCATGAGGAAGATATGATGCCCTCCGGACAGAAGGTATCCGGCATCAATTAATGGTCAATTCTATATAGGAAAAATTCCTACAGAACCTTTAACTTTTCGAACATGGACATAACTCAACTGCGACCGCTCTCACATGAACTGGTTTATTTCTGATGCACAATCCTTCCACTAATCAGCTACAGAGAACAGCCAGTACTTCCAAGACCAGCCATTTGCATCTAAATGTCACGGGCATTGTTCAGGGAGTTGGCTTTAGACCCTTTGTTTATAAACTTGCCAGGAAACTCAGTCTGACCGGCAGTGTCGCTAACACCGGAGATGGAGTAAAGATCCATATATCCGGGTCTGCGACTGCCATCGATACCTTTTTAGACCAGCTCAAAGCTGATCATCCCCCTTTGGCGCGAATTTTTGAAATCCAGTTTATAACAGGACAAGAAACAAAATTCCCCGATGATTTCACTATCGTAGTCAGCAATGATTGCGGAATCAAAACGACCCTGATTTCGCCCGATATAGCCACCTGTGAAGATTGTATAAATGATATTTTCTCTCCGGAGAACCATCGTTTTCATTATCCGTTTGCTAACTGCACCAATTGTGGCCCAAGGCTGACCATTATCAGGGGAATTCCCTATGACCGGCCAAAGACATCCATGGCTGTTTTCCCTATGTGCACCTCATGTATGAAAGAGTACCATGATCCGTCTGATCGCAGGTTCCATGCCCAGCCAAATGCATGTTCGGTATGCGGGCCTGCACTCAGCTGGCACGACAATCAGGGAGCAGAAATAAGCGACATAAACGAAGACTGCTTAAAGGGTTGCGCCAGGGCATTGCAAAAAGGAGCCATTGTTGCCATAAAGGGACTTGGCGGGTTTCACCTGGCCGTGGATGCTGCTTCAAACAATGCAGTACAGCGGCTGCGCGAAAACAAACATCGATATACCAAGCCGCTGGCCGTTATGGTTGCCGACCTTACAACGGCTGAGAGAATTTGTCAGCTTAACGACAAGGAGCGTGAGTTACTCCTGTCCAAAGAGCGGCCAATTGTTCTTGTATTGAAAAAACCGTCCAGCTTGAGCGACAAACTCTCTCCGCATATTCGTGAGATCGGCATAATGCTGGCCTATACTCCTCTCCACCACTTGCTCTTTGATGTGGATGAGTGTCCTGAAGTTCTGGTTATGACATCGGGTAACCTCAGTGGCGAACCCATCTGCACTGATAATAACGAAGCCTTGCATAAACTTGCTAACATTGCGGATTACTTCCTGCTTCACAATCGGGACATTGTGATAAGAGTTGATGATTCTGTTGTTCGTGTTGTTCGGGGGCGGCTGCAGATGATTCGCCGCTCCCGTGGTTACGCACCGATTCCTCTAACTGTATCGGGTCTTAAAAATTCCATACTTGCTTGCGGTGCTGAACAGAAAAATACCTTCTGCCTGTCCCGTAATGAGCAGCTCTTTCTCAGTCAGCATATCGGTGACCTCAAAGAACCTGGCAATATAGATTTCTTTGAGAAATCACTGGACTACATGAAATTTATTCTTGACGTTTCCCCTGAACAGGTAGCCTGTGACCTGCATCCTGATTATCTCAGCAGTCGCTATGCAGCAGGAGCATCTTTACCTTGCCATAAAGTCCAGCACCACCATGCTCATGCAGCAGCAATCATGGCTGAACATGATCTGACGGAAGGACTAGCTGTGATCTTTGACGGGGCAGGATTAGGCGATGACACCACAGTGTGGGGAGGAGAAATCTTCCATGTCGATGGAACACATTACGAAAGGGTGGGACATCTAGCCCCTCTTATGCTCCCAGGTGGTGATCGTGCTACACATGAGATCTGGCGTATGGGACTGGCATTTCTTGCCGCCGGTGGTGTTGATATTTCAAAATTGTCAGCACTGCCTTCAACTCTTCAGGATATTCCGGCTGAGTCTCTGCTTGGTCTTGCCATGATGATGGAGAAGAAAATTAATACTCCACTTACCTCAAGTATGGGTCGGCTATTTGATGCGGTGTCTTCTTTGCTGGGCGTTCGACAGGAGGTTGATTTCGAGGGGCAGGCTGCCATGGAGCTTGAAACTCTGGCTTGGACAGCATATGAAAGCAAGGAATCAATGTCGACTGGTGACCGCTATACCGGAACAATTGTATGGGAAAGTCGACAATGGTTGCTGGATTTGAGACCGCTGTTGCTCTGGTTGCTGGCGGACCTGAAAAGCGGAACTCCTGTTGCTGATATAGCCCTGTTTTTTCATCTTTGGCTGGTTCGATCAACCGACAAAGCCTTATTGCAGCTCTTTGGCAAACGACACCCCACCCAAAATATTATACTTGGCGGTGGATGTTTTCAGAACAGAATGCTTCTGGAGTTTCTTGCTGAAAGACTCGAAAAAAATGGATTTAATGTGTACACTGGTGAGCAGGTACCGGTTAATGACGGCGGTGTTTCTCTGGGACAGGCTTACATAACTCTCCGTCAAACAGATACTCTTGTTCAAAGAGCAAATCATACCGATTAAGTAAAGATAAAAACAAACGACAAAGAAAGGGAAGTTATGTGTCTTGCCATACCCATGCGGGTCATAGAGGTTAAGGGCGAAAGTGACGAGCTGCTCAATCCCCAGATTGCAGTGGTTGAAACCGATGGAATCCAAAAAGAGATCCGTCTGGATCTGGTAGACAGGATGCCGGAGATTGGTGATTACCTGATCATCCATGCGGGATTTGCTGTGAACTGTCTGGATGCAGAGAATGCTGAAATCAATCTGCGGCTATTGCGTGAACTCGCTGAAGGTATGGAAGAAGCGACAAACGGGAACAGGACATGAAATATGTTGATGAATACCGAGGTTCGGATCTTGTCCATACCCTGACGAAAAAGCTGCAGGATCTTTCCAATCAGCCAGTTCGGATCATGGAAGTTTGTGGTACTCACACCATGTCTATTTTTAAACATGGGTTACGGCAAATGTTGCCCAAGGGTATTCAGCTTATTTCAGGTCCTGGATGTCCGGTCTGCGTCACTCCCTCCGGGGTGATCGATGCCTTTGTTGAACTTGCAGGCAGACCAGAAGTTATTATCGCCACATTTGGTGATATGATTCGGGTACCCGGGACAGGAAATTCACTTATGCGGGCTAAAGCCGCCGGTGCAGATGTGAACATTGTCTACTCACCTATGGATTCTCTTAAGATTGCTGAACAAAATCCGGACAAGCTCGTGGTCTTTCTCAGTGTTGGTTTTGAAACCACCACGCCAACCATTGCAGCAACCATCCTTGAAGCTGACAGAAGAAAAATTGGCAACTTCTGTATTTTTCCGGCCAATAAGACTATGCCAGCTCCCCTTAAGGTGTTGATGGAGGATCCGAAACTACAGGTTGACGGTTTGCTCTGTCCCGGGCATGTTTCCATTATCAGCGGATCTGAGAACTACCGTTTTTTGGTGGATGATTATGGTATTGCCTGTGTGGTAGCAGGATTTGAACCAACGGACATTCTGTTGTCTGTCATAGCACTGGTCAAACAGGTGCAGGAAGGCAGACCGGCCTTGGAAAACTGCTATGGGCGTGTTGTTACAGCAGAGGGCAATGTAAAAGCCAGAAAAATTGTGGATATGGTTTTTACACCGGTGGACAGTGAATGGCGCGGCCTTGGTTCTATAAAGTTAAGTGGTTTGACTCTGCGTGAAGAATACCGCAGCTTTGATGTAATAGAAAGGCTGGAGATACAAATCACCCCATCCAGCGAACCCAAGGGATGTCGTTGTGGTGATGTCCTGAAGGGTATAGCCCAGCCTCCGGACTGTCCCATTTTTGGGAACCGCTGTACTCCCGGTTCCCCGGTTGGCCCCTGCATGGTTTCCAGCGAAGGAACCTGTGCTGCCTGGTATCGATATGGTGCCCTGAGCTGAATTCCAATCCGGGGGGGTCCCTATCGTGAAAAACGGTATGGATTTTTTCTATCAACAGATCACCCCTCTCTTTGAAGCTTTGAATCTGATTTTGTCTTATGAGCCATTAAGTAAATTACTCAACAACAAGGAACCAAAATAGATATGGAAAAATGTATTTTACTTGACCATGGAAGTGGCGGGCTGGCCAGTCAAAACCTGATAAGTTCTCTCTTTCTCAAGTATTTAAAGAACCCTATCCTCAATCAATTGGAAGATGCGGCTGTATTACCACCTGAACATGGTCAGATCGCCTTTTCCACCGATAGCTATGTGGTGGATCCCATTTTTTTCCCTGGTGGCAATATTGGTGAACTGGCAGTAAACGGCACAATTAATGATCTGGCCATGCGGGGAGCCAGGCCGATTTGTCTCAGCCTGGGACTTATACTTGAAGAAGGATTTGCCGTTGATGAGCTGGAAAAGATCATTAAAAGCATTGCCAATGCCTGCGATTACGCCGGAGTCCCTGTGGTGACTGGTGACACAAAAGTAGTGCCAAGGGGGAAGGCTGATAAAATTTTTATCAATACCTCAGGTATCGGAATTGTCGAAGGGGACATCAATGTTACAGCAGGACAGGCGCGATCCGGTGATATTATTCTCCTTTCCGGAACACTTGCAGATCACGGGATCACTATTCTAACCAGCCGTGAGAACCTACAGGTCGATGCCAATCTGCTAAGTGATACCAGGCCGCTGCATTTTCTTGTTCAGGCAATTGTAAAGGATTTTCCTGGCGCCATCCATACCATGCGGGATCCGACCAGGGGCGGTCTGGGAACAACACTCAGTGAAATTGCCAAAACAACGAATCTGTGTATGGAAATTGAAGAAAAAGTTATCCCCATGCATGCCGAAGTACGTGCAGCCTGTGAACTTATGGGACTTGATCCTCTTTATCTTGCCAACGAAGGAAAGTGTATGGTGCTCGCAGCTCCTGAACATGCGAAAGAAATTCTTTACAAAATGCGCTCTATAAAAGAAAGCAAGGACGCTGCCATAATAGGCCGGGTTTCAGAAAAACACGCTGGACGAGTGGTTCTGACTACCGTTTCTGGTGGCAGACGATTGGTGGAGCCACTATCCGGAGAACCTTTGCCGAGGATCTGCTGAAGACGGGAACAATCATTGCGGGTTCCTCAGCAGAATCTGTGGGGCGGGACGAATCCCCCCTGTTTTATGTGGAATGCTGCTTGACATCTCGAGGGTTATTTTGTGATAATTAAATTTTTTTTAACACAAATTTAAGGGGATTCTTTCATGGAAAAGGGATTGGCAGCGGTTATTCTGGCCGCTGGAAAAGGAACCAGAATGAAATCGGCATTGGCAAAAGTTTTACATCCGATTTGCGGGCAACCGATGCTCTATTATTCGCTTGAAGCAGCCAGGCAAGCAGGATTCAAGCAGTTAAAAGTGGTTGTTGGTCATCAAGCCGAGCAGGTGATGGAGGCTTTCCCCGATGGCAACTTGACCTGGATTAAACAAACTGACCAGCTGGGAACCGGACATGCACTGATGTGTGCAGCCGATTCTTTGCGTGGCTATTCCGGACCATTGTTACTCCATTGTGGTGATGTTCCGTTACTGAAACCCGATACTTTGCAGCAGTTGCAGAACTATCATTCCCAGCAACAGGCTGCAGTGACTGTGTTGACAGCGCAAATGCCAAATCCGCACGGATATGGGCGGATTATTCGTGATGGAGAACAGATTCTGCAAATTATTGAAGAGAAAGATGCCAGTGAAGAACAACGGCAGGTCACCGAAATCAATGCTGGAACCTATCTGTTTGATACCGCCTTTGTTCTGTCTGCGCTAAAAGGGTTAAACAGGAACAATTCTCAAAGGGAGTATTATCTGACCGATATTGTTGCTGCTGCGGTAACCGCTGGGCTGAAAACTCGAGCCTTCTGTGTTGATGATCCGACTGAGGTGATGGGGATTAATGATCGCTGTCAGTTAGCTGAGGCTGAGGTGTTGATGCGCTGGAAAATTAATGCTGATCTGATGTTCAGCGGGGTTTCCATGACTGATCCAACCACGGTTTACATTGATGACGGGGTTGAAATTGGAATCGACACAACGTTGCATCCCAACGTTCATCTACGCGGTAAAACCACGCTCGGAAAAAACTGTATTATTGAGACTGGTGTTGTTATCGTCGATTCACAAATTGCCGCTGGAAGCCATGTGAAAGCAGCTTCAGCAATTGAAGAATCCCGGATCGGTCCCGATTGTAAAATCGGGCCAATGGCACATCTTCGTCCCGGCACAGTTTTGACCGGGAATAACAAAATCGGTAATTTCGTGGAAATGAAAAAGTCACTCCTGGGTGAGAAATCTCAAGCGAGCCACCTGACCTATATTGGCGATTCTGAAGTTGGTAAGAATGTCAATTTTGGATGTGGAACCATCACCTGTAATTATGACGGTGTCAACAAACACAAGACAACAGTCGAAGACGATGTCTTTGTCGGCAGTGATTGTCAGTTTGTCGCTCCAGTGACCATTGGACGTAACAGCTTGATTGCTGCGGGGACGACGGTCACCAAGGATGTTCCAGCTGATTCACTGGCGCTGGCACGAACTGAGCAAACGAATATCGACGGCTGGCGCTTACGTAAACAGAAGAAATCCTGACTTATATTAGGGACTGTACCCAGTTTTATCGGGGGCTGTCCCTAATATAAGTCAGCGGGGACAGTGTCCCCGGAATACGGAAGACAACTGAATAAATATACAAGATTGACAATGTGGGGAGAAAAATATGTGTGGAATCGTTGGTTATATCGGTCAGCAGGAAGCTTCACCTATCATTATTGATGGTTTGCGGCGTCTCGAATATCGCGGCTATGACTCAGCTGGAATCTGCACCCTTAATGGGGGGGAACCACAGATTCGTCGCGCAGAAGGGAAGCTGATCAATCTGGAAAAAATATTACGTGACCAACCGGCTGAAGGAAGTCGCGGAATTGGTCATACCCGCTGGGCAACCCATGGACGGCCATCTGAAATTAATGCTCATCCACACAAAGCGGGCAGTATTGTTGTGGTGCATAACGGCATCATTGAGAACTACCTGAAATTGAAGGGACGTTTAAAAGGGTTGGGGCACACCTTCCTTTCTGAGACCGACACCGAAATTATTGCTCACCTGATTGAAGAGCACTACCAACAGTGCGGTGATTTTGAAAAAGCCGTTCGCCTGGCATTGAAAGAGGCGCAGGGGGCATATGCGGTGGCGATTCTCTGTAATGATGAGCCGGATAAACTGATTGCTGCTAAGCTTGGGGCACCATTGGTCGTCGGGCAGGGGGAGGGAGAGTATTTTGTCGCTTCCGATATTCCGGCGATGTTATCCCATACCCGCGAGATGATTTTTCTTGATGATGGTGACATTGCGATTTTTACTCCGGACACGATGCGGATTACCGACCTTTCCGGGCAGCGGCTGGTGAAGGAGAGCAAGACCATCACTTGGAGTCCGTTGATGGCGGAGAAGGGTGGTTATAAACATTTTATGCTCAAAGAGATCTATGAGCAGCCCCGTGCTCTGGCCGATACCATTGCTGGAAGACTTCAGGGAGAAGAAGGGGACATCTATCTGGAAGATCTTAACCTCAGTCAGGAGCAGTTGGCTGAGCTGGATAAAATCAATATCATTGCTTGTGGAACGTCCTGGCATGCGGGGCTGGTGGGTAAGTTTTATATCGAAAAGCTGGCACGGATCCCGGTTGAAATCGATATTGCCAGCGAATTCCGTTATCGCGATCCGATTATTACCGATAAAAGCCTCACAGTATTAATCAGTCAAAGTGGCGAAACTGCCGATACTCTGGCAGGGTTGCGTGAAGCTAAGGGGAAAGGGGGAAAGGCAGTTTGTATCTGTAATGTGGTTGATTCCTCCATTGCCCGTGAAAGTGACGGAGTAATTTACACCCACGCCGGTCCTGAAATCGGAGTGGCTTCGACCAAAGCCTTTACCACTCAACTGGTTGCTCTCTATCTATTTGCTTTAAAACTTGGTCGGGCACGGGGGATATTGACTGCCGATGAGTGCCGCGGCCAGGTTGAAACACTCCTGGCTTTACCCCGAAAGGTGGAAGAGACTCTGGATCTGGATCAGCAGATTGAAAAAATTGCCCGCAAATACATGAATGCCCGGGATTTTCTCTATATGGGACGGGGCAACCAGTATCCCATCGCCCTCGAAGGGGCACTGAAACTCAAGGAGATTTCTTACATTCATGCCGAAGGCTACCCAGCTGGGGAAATGAAACATGGTCCGATTGCCCTGATTGATGAAAATCTGCCGGTTGTGGTGTTGGTTCCCCAGAATGCAACCTACGATAAGGTTGTCTCTAATCTGGAAGAGGTTTGTGCCCGGGGTGGCAAAGTGATTGCGATTGCCAGTGAGGGTGAAACTGAGCTACAGGGGCGGGTGGATGCATTGATCAAAGTTCCAGAAATATCCGAAGACCTCATGCCAATTCTCACCGCAATCCCGATGCAGTTACTTGCCTATCACATCTCGGTTCTCAAAGGGACGGATGTTGATCAGCCGCGTAATCTGGCAAAAAGTGTTACCGTGGAGTAGTTTGGTTAGGGGCAGGGCAAATTTGTTCTAACCCGTATGAGCAGCTACTCCCATGGAGTTTTTTGTCATTTTCAGATAATCAAGAACCGCTCTAGGATTCATAGCAAGCCGCCGCATTTTTTGGGCAACACTCCGAAC
>Ga0256840_1000487_pt1 | contig 40406 bp, 40 predicted proteins | sample 355202metaG_FD_185969 | JGI IMG/M metagenome (GOLD analysis project Ga0256840, IMG submission 185969) | Hydrothermal vent microbial communities from Mid Atlantic Ridge, Atlantic Ocean - 355-202 | ecosystem: Environmental > Aquatic > Marine > Hydrothermal vents | place: Atlantic Ocean: Mid...
GTCCAGTATCAGAAATTGGTTTGAAATTTATCCTCAACTTTGTATATTTTTCAGCGAAATTATGTCAAAATATACGAAGTGATTTAGGATTAAGAGGTGGGTTTACACAGTTAGGTTTACACTCTCGTCCAAAAGAATGAAATGTTTTAATTTGTATATCAATATTTTGTTCTTGAAATCTTTCTTTTAATTCTTCTTGAGCATTTTTATTAAATGCTAATATAAGTATTTCATTCGGATGTAAAACTTCTTTTTTTATTAAATAGCATACTTTAGCAACAATAACACTTGTTTTTCCAGAACCTGCTCCTGCAAGAACTAGGTTGTTATTTTCATTTATTAAGACTGCTTCTTGTTGCTTTTTCGTCAATGGATTTGATTCTATTGTGTCAAAAAAAACTTTTTCATTAATTCTTTCATTCTTTACAAAGAGCTTGTTTTTATTGTCTATCCATAACTTGTTATTACTGTTGAACTGAATAACATCATTGATTAAATGCTTTATATCTTTATGAGTTATAAATTCTTCTTGATTATATAGTATATGACTTAGCTCAGTTACTAATTCTGTTTTGATGTAACTATTTATATATCTTTCTATTGATAATATTATTATTTTATTTTGAAAAGATAAAAGCTTATTTTTAAATATTTTCATTTTTTGAATAAATTGATTTTCAAGTTTTTTAATTTCTGATTGAATTCGCTCAATTTTATTTGCAATAGAGTTTTGTTCTAAATGCAAGGCTTCAAGTTCTATTTTTTCTTTACTAATATCATCCTCTTTTTGAATAATATTATTTTCTAATTTTTGAATTTGTTTTTTTATCTCACCTAAGCTTTCTAAATGTTTTTGCTTGTAATCTATAATGCCAAAACTAATTAATTCTATAAACTTATCAAAAATATTTATCTTGAAATTCATTGATAAGTTTTTGATTTCATCATTATATATAGCAATATTTTTCAATATATTTGACACATCAGACTGTAGTAAAATAATAGTGTTTTTATTTTTATCAATGTCTAATGAAATATTTTGATTAGACTTTTTTAACATATCTTTTTCAGAGTATTTAATTTTAATTTGTTTAGTTATTTGTCTCAAGTTTGATATACCTATTTAATAGTTTTATAATGTTTTTTATTTATTGTCATGTAGTTACACCTAGATACAACGGTTGACTTGAACTGTGAATTTTCACTAGAAAATTTATTAATTCCAAGGTTTTGTTAGCAAGTTACCTTGCTTAAAAGTTTATTTATTTCATAGATAGTTGAGTTTATAATTTCAATATTACTATTTTCATTATCATGTTCAAATAAAGACTTAATATCATTAGTTCTTACTAAAAATGATTTCTTTGAATTTTTTATATTTACTGCTTTATTTAATGCTTTTATGGCATCTTCTAATGTTTCATTTTCTTTTTGAATACGGATTAATATAGGACTATTTTTATATGTTGTTTTTAATATTGCATCAATGCCACTATTCCTTTGAACAGGAACATACTCAATATCATGTAGTAATTTTTCAACCATAGCACTAACATTTTGATATGCTTGTTTACCTTTTTTTAATAAATTAGACTCACTTTTTATTGGATTGTTTAATCTAGATTTCGTAAGATTAATCGCTTCTTCTGATTTATCAATACCAATAACTTTTCTATTATTTAATTTTCCTGCAACTAAAGTTGTTCCACTTCCACAAAAGGGGTCAAGAATCGTATCTCCCTCGTGTGAAGCAATATCAATAATTCTTTCTAATAATAAAATAGGTTTTTGAGTCGGATAACCAACTCTCTCTTTTGCTTTTGGATTTAAATAAGGTATTTCCCAAACATCATTTAAAGGCACACCTTTTTTTATGTCACTATTTATTGTATTGCCATTGTTGTCTTTTGCATATACGGTTTTACCATTTTTATCTCTTACTCGTCGTTGAAGTATTTGGTCTATGTTAGTTGTTTCTGAATAATCATTATAAATTGTTTTAAATTTAAAATCTTTAGTCTTAGAATAAAAATATATAGTTTGATGAGATGGTAATAAGCCTTTTTTTGAATTTGACCATCTTTTATAGTACCAAATAATTTCAGATTGAAACTGTTTTAAACCAAAAATATCATCTAGTAAAGTTTTTACAATGTGAGTAGAATTTTTATCGCAATGAACAAATATACTTCCATCGTTTTTTAAAACTCGCTTCAACTCTTTTAATCTTTTATGCAAAAAATTTGCATACTCTTCATGGCTTTTCCATATATCGCTGTATGAAAACTCTTTACTTCCGTCTCTCGTCTTAAGTTTTTGTACGGTATTTGTAAAAAATGGTGGGTCTAAATAGATTAGGTCTATACTTTGGGTTTCAAAAGTTGGTAATATATCTAAACAATCTCCAAGTAAAACTTTTTCCATAGTTTTAATCTCCTGAATTTTCTTTAGCAATATCTTCTAAAATTTGTTTTAAATCAATAGTAGTTCTGTTTTTCACATATTCCCAAGCACTATCTCCATAGTAATATTCTCCACCAATACCTTTATATAATGTTTCCAACATATTTTGGATTTTCATAGCTTGTGTTCTATTTGGATAATAAAACATAACTCTTATTGGTTGGTATCCTGCGTCATGAATGACTTTAATTCTAGTATGCTCTTTTGTAATATGGTCACCATCCGTTGTAGCATCTCTCCATTTTATTTCAATAGCATTGTTACCTTCTAAACAGTCAATTTCAAATGTTTTAGGTCTTTGTCCTAAAGTATTTGGTATTTTTGTTGTTGCTGAATCTGGAAATGTTTCTAAAAAACATAATTTTGTAGCTTCTTCTAAAAATGAACCAGCATATTTATATAAAAATCGTCCCTTATTTTGATACAAATCTATTAAATGACCCTCTTTATCTGATATTCCCAAAACTTGATAGATTAAATAATGAGACTTATCATCTGCTTTCATCTCTTCCATTCTGTTATCTATTTTACTTTTTAGATTATCAGAATATTTTTTTGCTAACTCTTTTATTTTTTGTTTTATTGCCATTACTATACCTGCTTTATAAATTTTTAACATCACTATATAAATTCTTTAACTCTATTATATCCATATCTAATAGTGGCTCATACATAAAAGAATTTAAATGGATATTTTCTGGGGTCATAATATTTACACTTTCTAAAATAACTTTATTATTTATTTCTGTTGGAAAATCGTTAATAAATCTTTTAAATAATTTTCTAGTTTGAGATTTTGTAATTGTATTTACCCAAACACTATCATTAATTCTATTAATCATAAATTCTTCTGCTTTTAATCTGATGGCTAATGCTAAAATAATTTTATTTTCTAAATTTATATCATTAGCTAAGATATCAGTATCAGCAATACTAATAATTAAATCATATATTTTATCAGTATCATTTATGCTACTATTAAAATTATCTTTTCCTATATATTCTTTATATATTATTTTTAATTGCATAAAATTAATAGTATTAGTATAATCTTTGAAGTGAAGTAAATTAGTTAGTAATGAATAATCTTCATCAATAGTTTGAAATGTATTAATCTTTTTATCAACACCATATTCTATTAAATTTCTTATAAATGGAATTAACGCAATAATCTTTTTTTTATCAGTTAAATTATTTTTCCAATTTAGAAATGGTTGATTTTGATAATGCTCTTTTTCTATTTTAATTTCATCATCAATTTTAATAGCACAAAATCTATTTTCTCTAAATGGCAAATTTAAACGACTTGATATTGTTCTGTAAAAATCGAAATTATGGGATAAAATTATCATATAAAAATTATCTTCTTTAGATATATCATTCAGATATTCAATAATTGCATACTTGTTTTTGTAGTCAAATGAATCGGCAATATCATCTATAATAAATAAAGTTTTTTGGTTTTCTTTTTTTCTTTTTTCAATATCAAAAATAATATTTAATAAGTATAAGGCTCTTTTTTCCCCTTGACTTAATGTATCTTTATTTTCTAATTCATCTCTATTTAATTTTACCCAATCTGCGTCTTCACATTCATCATGATTTTTTCTATCGCAAAAACTAAATATAATTTTTGGTAAATTTTCTCCAATAATAGAACTCGTTAAATTATCAATATTCATTTTAAATGGTAAGTTAAATCTGGCATTAAAAATATCTATAGCCTCTTTCCATGGTGTATCATCTATATCCAATGCATCAATTTGCTCTTTTAGTAATGCATATTGTATTTTCAAGTTATTAAAATTTTCCTCATCTTCTTTCAAATATGAAAACCAAAGTTTTTTCCTAAATTCTTCAAGATTATTTAGTGTCAATTCCTCTATAATTTCAGGATATTTTTCAATCGTATCTTTTAAAGCCATACCTTTTACATCACTTAATAATTTTTCAATTGCTTTAAATTCCAAACTATCTTGTAGCTCATTTTCAATTTCGGTTATTTTTGTATTTAGCTCTGCAATTGAAGAAATATCTTGGCTACCATTTAACAATATTTTATTATTCCTAACAAAAAATTTATTTCCTTTTAGCTTTTTTTGTATCTCTTTCAATTTAGGTAGTGTAAAATTTCCTTTATCTAAAAAACTATAATTATCATATATTTCATTACTTTTGGTAAGATAATCATCTATTTTATCTTGAAATTCGGTAGATTTTATTTTTTTACTAAGCACTGAATCATCAAAAATATCCATATATTTAATATTAGAAAAATAATTAATTTCTTCTGGCAATATAAATGTGTCTAAATTTCTCAAAAAACTTTTTTCTTGAAAACTAAAATCGTCTATAATCTTAGGTTCTAATTCAAAAACTATTTTTCCTAATGAAGTTTTTGAAATCTTTAAACCTGATTTTTTTTCTAATTTTTTTAATATATTTAATTTGAGATTTAACACTTCCTCCAATTGCTCTTTTAATACATTGTCAATTAATAAAGAAGAAATACTATTCGATTCATAAGATTTTTCAAATGAGTTAATTACAAATATTTCTTCTTTATCTATGATGTTATCATTAATTTTAATTTCTTTAATTGTAGGTGTATTATTAAAAATTAAATCTTCTATATCAGATTCTTTACCATCTTGAAATTTTTTAAAAATTTTTGCAAATGATGTTTTCATTAAACCATTTTTTGCATAAATCACATTCACATTGTGTTCAACTGTAAAACAAAATTCTTTATTTAACTTTTTGATTCCATAACAGTTTTTAAAATTTACTTCTACTTTTTGCATTGGAGTTTTCCTCTCATAATAATACCCAAAATGTAGTTAAACATGTATTGCTAACGGCGAAGCTGAGCCCCATTAATGTATATCTCAGAAAATTCGTTTGCGATTTTCTGAGATATACTTTGATGTGGGACTCCTGCCATTTGTTGTATGTAGCGTAGCGGAATACGACAAATGGTTGGTGACCCGTTTAGGGCTCAGCTTCGCCGTTGTAAGTTTCCGCTCCGCGGGAACTTACAACTATTTATTTAAGGAACATTTTATCATATAAAAACTTATATCACAGCATTAATAGAATGTTTAAATGTCCTCTCTGTTTTCTAAAAATGGTAAAATTAAGTTAAAAACATGGCAAGTTGCAATGGAATTGAGTTATTAACATTTTTTATACTAGTATTCTTAAGTATATGATGTCCTTTTTGACAATAAATATCATATTAGAAGGATAAAGTGTCTGCTAATTATTAGCTACAGAGTTAGAAGGACATAATGTCCCTTAAATATAGTGAGGTTTAATTATGAAAATTATGAAAAAATTAATTAACATTGAGCTAATGCACTTTTGTATATACTTTGACTATGTCTAAAATATTGTTATTAGAAGATGATGAAATACTCTCAGAAACCTTGATTGAACTGTTAGAAAATGAAGCGTTTGAAGTGTTACATGTAAAGGATGGTGAGGCTGCTCTTGATGCTACATTTGCAAACAGGTTTACTCTGATGCTTTTGGATGTGAATGTTCCTTTGTTGAATGGTTTTGAACTGCTCAACAGTTTACGCCAAAGTGGAGACACTACTCCCGCTATTTTTCTCACCTCTTTAAGTGATATTGCCTCATTGGCAAACGGTTTTGATGTCGGTGCGGATGACTACATTAAAAAGCCTTTTGATTTTGATGAACTGCTTATACGCATTCACGCACTTTTAAAAAAAGCATATCATACTTACCAAAATGAGTTACATGTAGATGATTTTCGCTTTGTGATTGACAAAGACGAGCTTTACAACAAGTCTTATTTTATACCACTCTCTCCTTATGAATTGCAAATTACAAAACTCTTTTTTAAAAACCTCAACAAAACAGTGCAAAAAGAGCTTATACTTGAAGAACTTAACGGGAACAAAGAGATGAGTGAGGGAGCCTTGCGGGTGCATATCAACAAACTTCGCAAAATCGGCTTACCCATTACAACCATAAAAGGGATAGGATACCGTCTTGCATCATCATGAAAAACTGGCATTTTTAAAATTTTTTCTTGTTTATTTCATAAGTACTGCCTTTCTTATATTAATCGCAGGGTATTTTTATATTGAACAAACAAAAAATCATTATTTAAAAATAGAAGAATTTTCACTTATTGAGTATGCCAGACATATTAAAATGGGCAACTCTTTAAACGAATACGGCAAAAATTATCACTACTCTTTACGAGACGTACCAAAACATATAGACATTAGGAATTTTACTATAGGACAAGAAGAGTTTTCCAAATTATTACCTATGAATTGGCATGGAAAATATTTACAAGTATTTAAATCAAAAGAGAGCTTTGATAAAAAATTATTTGACTTCAAAAAAAAAGTCTTAATAACACAGTTTTTACTGCTTCTAATTTTTGCATACATCAGCTATAGACTAGCAAAAAGTGCTTTAAAGCCTTTACAAAAAAGTATCATAACACTTGATAAATTTGCAAAAGATTTAATCCATGATTTAAATACACCCGTGACTTCAATACAACTCAATATGAAGCTCATAGAAAAAATTCCTCAACTCCAAGACAACAAAGCACTGAAACGAATCATCAAAAGTGTTAACAATATTTCAGAACTCCATGAAAACCTCACTATACTTTTACAAGAAGAGACTTTTCAAATGCAAATGCAAAATATTTATCCAATTATTCATGAGATTGTTGAGGTGCAAAAAGTGCTCTACCCGCATATTGATTTTCAAATACAAGGCACTTCATTCAAAGCAAAAATAAACAAACATGCTATGAAACAAATTTTACAAAATATCATCTCCAATGCCTGTAAATACAATACACAAAACGGATATATCAAAATCTACCATAAAAACCATGCACTCTACATTGAAGATAGTGGAAAAGGAATCAAAGAACCCCAAAAGATTTTTGAGCGTTCTTACAGTAATGAAAACAGTAGCGGTTTAGGGCTCGATATAGTAAAAAGGTTGGCGTTTGCCATGAATATCAAAATAGAAGTTCAGGCAAAAGAGACGCAAGGAAGTATATTTATTATCAAAATGCCTTAATCTCTGTATCCTAAAACATACTCTAATTCATAGATGTTGTTCATAATATATTCAAAATCATCATAATTGTCTTCATCTGAAACGATGAGCAATTCATCGCCAATTTTTAAATTCATCCGTGCATCAGGCATTAAGTAAACTTCATCCCCTCTTTTAAGTAACAAAAAGACTACATGTAACAGTTCATTTCTATCAACACGAGATCGTCTTAAATCTGCCAAAGTTATATTTTCACCTTCTTGCAACTTCAATGTTAAGGCATACGCATTCTCATCATTGAGTTGTGTTTCAAAATACATAGGGTTCATTCCCGTTATGTTATTGAGCATATGCACGATGACCTCTGCCCATTCGTCATCTTTCTTTCTGGCTTCTTGTATAAACAAATCTGCTAAAGGTCTTGCTATATAGTTATAAGTAGCATCAGCCAATATTTTTTCAACGATGTAGATTTTATTGATTTTAGAGGCTTGAAATATATTTAAATCATCTAAGGCATTTTCACGAGCCATTGTAAAGATTTTAGGATTTAACTGTTTTGCTTTATTTAAAATTGTAAGATTTAAAAGGTCGTTTTTCGTTGCAGCAATGATAGCTTCACTCTCTTTTACATGTAAGCTCAGGAGTGTTTCTATATCTTCATCATCTCCAAAAATAGTGGAATTTTTTTCTTTTATGTATTTTTGTGAATCAAAATCTTTCATGACATACTCTATACCCGCTTTTTCCAAGCCCTCTTTAATGGCTTGTCCCATACGACCATTGCCATAAATTATGTATCTTCCCGTTGGAAATCGGTCACGCTTTTTCAATTTAAGTATATGCCCATACAGCCACATTTCTAAGAGCCAAATATGCGGTGCGGTAATACCGTAATAAATTCGCTTTGAGATAATGTCAAAAGGATTTTTTACATGCTGTAAATCCATTGAGTTAAAGTGCTCAACCTGTTGTTGTGATGTGGCTTTGACGATAATATCTATTTTTTTATTTAACAATTTACTGATAGTGGCTATTTTAGAGTTTACCATATCATCTTCAAAAAGAGAGATAATACCTGCACAGTTTTTTTGATGAATTCCTGCAATTTTGAGCATTTTTTGGTTTGTTGCATCCCCGACAAAAGCAGGAACATCAGGATAAAAGTTTTCCAATATCAACTCGTCAATCTTGTCTTCATCTTTATCTAACACAACAACACGGTAATCTTGCCCGTTAAGCCTGTCAATAATGCTTTTAGTGATACTGTTATAACCGAGTATAATAAAAAAAGGTTTGTTGAGATGCTTGACACTGTTTTGAAAAGAGTTTCGCCCAAGTGCCTTTTTTAACGCTTCATCTTGAATTAGAGAGACAATAGCCCCTATGCCGTAAAACCATCCCACAACCGTAAAATAGATGGCAAAACTAACCCACATTCGCTGTTCATAATTAAATGTATAAGGTGCTTCGCCAAAACCTATGGTGCTCGCCATATAGGTTACAAAATAAAAAGCATCAAAAAAGGTCATTTGATACGGGTGCCCGTTGTTGTCAGTACCCTGAATAAGCACTAAGCCAAGAATAGATATAGCAAATGTTATGATAATGACTAAAAAAGGCGTTCTTAAGCGTTTAAGAACAATCCATACAATTTGTTCATTCATACAGCATTATCTTTTTGATTTAATAGTATCGCCGATAAAAAGTATAACTGAGACTATATTTGCCAAAAGTGCGCCACCTGAAAGAGAAATGATAGCCGTAATAGCTTCTGTGCCAACGCTACTCATAACATACTCTGCAAATGCCCATACCGTAGCCGAAGCTATCAACTGAATGTCTGCCACAATACTCGTAGCAAGTAAAACCGCTCCAAGCTGTGTTCTGTCACCAAGTTTTAATACTGTTGCAATTAAATTAACTATGATTGCTGCAAAGAGTTCATAAGAGCTATGCTCAATCAGTACAGTAGGGTCTCCATAAAAAAAACCAAAGTTTACAGTCATTGCCAGTATAAAAAAAGAGCCGGATATAATCTTGTGCATATTCATAAATGAATTCTCCAAAACGAAAAGATACCAAATTGTACCTCTATTAAAATTAATTGTATATTTAATCGCTCTACATTTGAAATTAAACAAAGACTTTGTATAATAAAAAATAAATACATACAAAAGATGAAATATGACTTACCCTTATGAAAATATAGAAACTTACACCTTGCCTAATCTGTTAAAGCGTTCGATTGAACTTTATGCGTCTAAAAAAGTTCTCTCTAAAGTTGACCAAGAACCTATGACATACGAACAACTTGGTAAAAATGTAGAAGCATTAATAAAGCTTTTAAAACAAAATGGTATAAGAAAAGGCGACAAAGTTGCACTGCTGAGTGAAAATATGCCAAACTGGGCAGTTGCTTACTTCGCTGTTACTTATTTTGGCGGTATCATTGTTCCAATACTGCCTGATTTTCATCCTGCAGATGTTCAACATATTATCAGACATTCTGAAGCAAAAGCTGTTCTTGTTTCACAAAAACATCTTCAAACGATAGAAGACTTAGAAGATTCAAATATGAAATTTGTCATAAAGTTAGATGACTTAAGCATGATTGATAATTTTACAAATCATAGCTATATCTCAAAACTAACACAAAGAATGGCTTCCAAAGAACTTCCAAAACCTAATGAGGATGATATGGCTGCACTTTTATATACCTCTGGTACAACCGGTCACTCAAAAGGGGTAATGCTTTCACATAAAAATCTTGTAACTAATGCCATGAGTGCTTATAAGAATGTTACTACATTACCTGAAGATACTTTTCTTTCTATTTTACCTTTGGCACACACCTTTGAATGTACCGTTGGCATGATTTTACCTATTTTACACGGTGCAGACATTGTTTACATTGACAAAACTCCAACACCTAATGTCCTTATAAAAGCATTTGCAAGTGTAAAACCGACAATGATGCTTAGCGTTCCTCTTATTATTGAAAAAATATATAAGAACAAGATATTACCGAAATTTACAGGCTCTTTTGTTATGAGAACGCTCTATGCTCTACCATTTATAAGAAAACTACTCAATAAAATTGCAGGCAAGAAACTCATGGAAACTTTTGGAGGAAGAATAAAATTCTTTGGTATAGGAGGCGCAGCCCTCTCCCCATTTGTCGAGAAATTTTTAAAAGAAGCAGAATTTCCTTATATAATAGGCTATGGTTTAACAGAAACCTCACCACTTATTGCAGGCGGAAGATTAGGCTACCCTATAAAAGTAGGCTCAACAGGTCTGCCAATGGTAGGCGTTGAGGTGCAAATAAAAGACCCTAATCCAGAAAATGGGGAAGGAGAAATAATTACCAAATCTCCTAGTGTTATGATGGGCTACTATAAAGATGAAGAACAAACAAAAGAAGTTATAAAAGAGGGTTGGTTTCACACTGGAGATTTAGGGTACATAGATGATGACGGTTATCTGTTCATCAGCGGAAGAAGTAAAAATGTCATCATTGGAGCCGGTGGAGAAAACATATACCCTGAACAAATCGAAGCTATCATCAATCAAAAAGAAGCAGTGCTTGATGCTCTCGTTATGGAAAAAGAGGGTAAACTTATAGCCAGAGTTCATTTAGACTATGACCTCATTGACAAAATGTTTAAAGCACATAATATGCCGGAAAATGAAGTAAGACAAAAAATTGAAGACTATCTAGAAAGTATACGCATTGAAGTCAATTCTCAGTTGGCATCTTTTGCAAAAATTCAAAAGTTTATAGAACAGATTGAACCTTTTGTCAAAACACCTACCAAGAAGATTAAAAGATACTTATATGCAGATTAAAATTGAGGCTGAACAAAAGGTACTATCTGCTTTTTACGGCTCAGTACACCATCAAGCCATGCTTTATGGTCTTGGAGTTTAATGTCAAATGCAGCTTCTATTTTTGATTCATCATCACTTACAACCAAAAGTTTTGAGCCCTCTTTCATAATGTCTGTCAAAAGAATTAACACAGTATGCAAACCATTTTCTTCTTTCATCTTTTTCATATCTTCAAGCAGTTCTTCTTCACGAGGCTCTAAGACTGAGATATCTACCATTTCAAGTTGCCCAATACCGACTTTAGTGCCGTTCATGTTAAACTCTTTATAATCTCGTGTATTTAAATCTCGCGCACTAGCACCATCCACAGCAGATTTTACTATAAACATCTCCATTGCAAGTTTTTTATAGTCTGTTACTCCGGCAATCTCTGCTAATTCTTTAACTGCTTTTGTATCTACCTTTGTACATGTAGGCGATTTAAATATAACCGTATCACTTAAAATTGCCATCATCATCATTCCTGCAATCTCTTTTGGCACTTTCACACCATAACATCTATACATCTCATAAATCACAGTATTTGAACAGCCAATAGGTCTAATCCACGCTTCAAGAGGAGCATCTGTCATCAAATCACCTAACTTATGATGATCGGCTATACCGATAATAGTCGCCTCATCAATATCATCTTGAAAATGTGGTTTATCGGTAGAGTCCACTATAAAAACTCTCTCACCCGCTACGGAAGTTTTCAACATTGGTAATTCACCACCAAATCTGTTTAAAATAAACTCTGTTTCAGCAGAAATTTCACCTTGACGAGCAGGAATATACTCTTCTTTTTCGCTCTTGTTTTTTAAATAAGATAAGGAGATAGCACCAACAATAGAGTCACTATCAGGATTTTTGTGTCCAAAAACATATACTGACATTTTAAGCCTTTATTTTTTTCGAATTATACTATACTTTTATAAATCTTACTTGAGCGAATTTAAAACTTCTAATGATATTTTAAAGAGTTCAGCCTCACAAATTGGTTTTTTCAGATGTCCTGCAATTTCCCCTTTTACAGAATCTAAATCTTTTTCTTTTAGTCTTGTTGTAACTAAAGTAACTATAGGTGCATCTGAAATGTTTGAAATAACTTTTGATACGGCACTGTGTTCACTACATAAGATGTCTATATCAATCAAAATCATATCAAAAGGACTCTCTTTGAGTTTTTCAATTGCCTCTTTTGCACTTTCATAGGCATAAACATTTACAGCGGTATCATAAAAACTTTTTTGCACAACATTTTTTGTACTGGTATCATTATCTATCACCATTATATTTGCACCACTCGACCCTATAAGTGAAAAATCTACCTTGGCATCATCCTTACATGTAAGCGTACCGTCATTGAGTGCAATTTCAATACTTGGCAGATACAAAGTAAAAATCGAACCTTTTGGGCTATTGTCTTTAAAAATTATATCTCCGTGCATCAGTTGTGCCATTTTTTTATTAATAGACAAGCCTAATGCTATATTTTCATTGCCAAATGCTTCAAAAATTCTTTTTTGTTTCATAGGTTCAACACCTATACCACTGTCTTGTACTCTAATAAATAAATTAACAGAGTTTTTTAATATATTTGCTTTATCTGCATTTATTGTTATTTTCACAAAACCTTCGTAGGTGAATTTTATAGCATTTTCTAACATATTTGTTACGATTTCTTTGACCTTTTGAACATCTATTATGAGTAAATGCGGTAGATTTTCATCCACCTCAAAATTTATCTGTAGTCCTTTTTTTATTGCCTCATCTTTTTGTTCTTCAACTATGTCAGAGATAAGTTTTACAATATTTATAGCATGTTCTTCAACTATTACACTACTATTTTGTAAATTTGTAGATTTGATTATGTTATTGATGAGTTTTAGTAAATGATTGCCGGCTTTAAATATATTTTGTGCACAGTCACGCTCTTTAGTCGTTTGAAGCTCTTTGTTTAAAACACTTGCATTGAGAATTATTTCATTGATTGGTGTGCGTAACTCTATTTTTATATTGGATAAAAATCTGGATTTGATGTCCAAAGCATCTTTTGCTATTATTTTAATATCTTCAACACGTTTTTTTTGCTTAACCGCTTCTTTTTCAAGCACCTCCATTTTTTTAATTTGTTCTGACACAAAACTTTTTTTTGTATCAACATATTTAGCTTCATAAGGTGTACTGAATTTTTGTGTATGAACATCAGCATTTTGTTGTTGCAGTTTTTTGATTTGCAATATATATTTATTTTTAAAAGACCTATATATAAAAAAAATAATGACAATATTAATAAAGACTAAACCTAAAATAATGAGTTCATCATATAAATACATAAGTCTCTCTCCTTAAAAATTTTATATTATAAAAGTTTTACCAATTTATCAGTTGCTTCAAGTGCAAAATCCGGTGGCATATGTCCTTTGTTGTAGTAGAGATAATTATCAAATCCCCATTTCATCATCTTCGCAAGCGGTGAATGAAAGGCTTTATCTTTTGTACCGTGATAAAGTACATCAGAAGAGATGAGTGTCGCATCATGCCCACCCATATTCATAATACAAAAGATTTCCGGCTCATATGCAGGTATTGTCACATCTTCCCCTAGTTCTTGCATGAAAACAGCCGCGGCTATCGCCCCTTGAATAATTGCTATATGTCCAAGCTTTGGTTGTGCAAGTGCCGTAATATCACCCGCTGCAAATACATTTTTAAAATCTAAATGACGCATTTGCGTATCAGTTGGAATAAAACCTTTTTTATCACCCAAATTTGAATCAACTAATACTTTTGGCGCACTGTAAGGTGGAATAATGATAGCTAAATCACATTCCATTTTTGTTCCATCTTCAAAAGCAATAAAATCTTTGCCGATTTCTGTTAAAATTTTATTGTTATGCAAATTTATCTTTCGCTCTTGCATAATTTTGCCAACAGCATTTCTTGGGTTATCCCCGACATCTTCAAAAAAAATCTCACCCGGTGTAAAGACATTTATTTTATAATCTTTCTCGCGTTTAAGTGATTTTTCTTTGGTGAGATAATAGTCAAACATAAACATAATCTCACCGATAGGTCCTTCACATGGAGCTTTTAAGTCTGGTGCTTTTACACGGTTTCCCCAAGTACTTTTTGCAGCACCTGTGACAATCTTGCCACCTTCAAACTCTTGTACCTTTTTCCAAAGTCTTTGTGCCTGAGTATCATCACACACAGAATATCCAAACTCTCTAAAACCTTTTATGGCATCATAATCCTTGACTGCACCAACTGTTATAAAAATATAATCATAATTGACATCCGTACCATTTTTGAGTGTTAGCAAATTATTTTTTGCATTAATATTTACCACTTCATCTTGAATAAAAGTAGCACCACGGCTCTCTAAAGTATGCTTGAGTTCTATAAGAGAATGAGAAATTGGAGCACCCACAAACGAGACTTCAGGAAGAGAAGGTTTTAAAAGTGAGTGACTTCTTGAATCAATCACTGTAATATCTATTTTCTTACCGATAAGGTGACGAATTTTATAAAATATATGTAATCCTGCAAAACCTGCACCCAATATAACGACTTTTTTCATTTTTGATTCCTCATAATTAATTTTCACTTTCTTTATTATAACTCTTTTTTTAAATAATAATGCTTTTATTGTCATCACGATTATATTCGCACTGAAATGTTGTGTGGTGTATGCCAAATTTATCATGCAATAATGTTTCTAAACCTTGCATGACATGATTAGCTTCTTCTAGTGAAAGATTTTCATTAAAATCCAAATGTGCTTCAAGATGTATTTCTTTGTCATTTAAGCGCCAGAGATGAATATGATGCATATTTTTTATCTCTTTTTGTGCTACAACAACTTTTACAAGCGCATTGATGTCTATATTATTCGGAGTAAACTGCATTAAAACAGCACCTGATTCTTTTACTAAACCAATTGATGCCCAGATAAGATACAAAGCGATAATCATAGAAACAAGCGGATCTACCCAAAACATCCCAAAATAGTACATAAGTAGCCCACCAATTACTACTGCAACAGATGTCATAACATCCGTTAAAAGATGTAAATAGGCAGCTTTCATATTCATATTGTCGTGAGAATCATCTTTTATAAGTAACACACTCGCTGCATTAAGCACGATACTTAAAGACCCAAGCCCAATAACCCAAATAGAATTAATCACTTCTGGATGGTAAAACTTATGAGATGCTTCGATGATAAGAAAAATTCCTATTCCAATAAGCACCGACGCATTAAACAAAGCCGCTAAAATCTCAGCTCGTTTATAACCAAAAGTTTTTTCTTCTGTGTGTGGCTTCGCAGAAAGCCGGTTTGCAACATAGGCAATCACAAGCGCTAAAACATCACTAAAGTTGTGCATAGCATCACTCAGTAATGCTAAAGAACCTGAAAAAATTCCACCGAAAATTTGAGAGAGGGTAATGATTATATTTAAAATAATTGTAATCAATAAATTTTTACCACTTACTTCATGATGATGATGTTCACTCATACATATTTCCTTTAATCTTTTTGATGCAACTTCAACTCTTTTTCAAGATATTCACCGGTATAAGAACCTGTTTTTTTATGATTTTTTGCCAATACTTCAGGCGATCCTTCTGCTATAATGAGTCCCCCACCGCTACCGCCTTCAGGACCCATATCTATAACATAATCAGCATTTTTTATCATGTCAAGGTTATGTTCAATTATTAACATTGAATTGCCGAGTTCGACAAACTTATGCAGTACATTTGTCAGTCTGTCAACATCAGCAAAATGTAGACCTGTCGTTGGTTCATCTAAAATATAAAGCGTTTTTCCCGTATCTTTACGGCTTAACTCTTTGCTTAGTTTAATTCTTTGTGCTTCACCGCCTGAGAGTGTTACGGCATTTTGCCCTAAAGTGATATACCCAAGTCCAACATCTACAAGTGTTTTCATTTTCTGATGTATCTTAGGAATAGGTTTGAAAAACTCAAAAGCTTCATCCACACTCATTGCAAGCACATCGGCAATCGTTTTTCCTTTGTAAAAAACTTCCAAAGTTTGCTGGTTATATCGTTTACCACCACAAGTGTCACATTTGACCATAATGTCGGGTAAAAAGTGCATCTCTATCTTGTTTTCTCCTTCTCCCTGACATTTTTCACAGCGACCACCTTTGACATTAAACGAAAATCTTGACGCAGTATAGCCACGAATTTGACTCTCTTTTGTTTGTGCAAAAAGATTACGGATTTCATCCATTACCCCTGTATAGGTTGCAGGATTACTTCGAGGCGTTCGCCCTATTGGGCTTTGATCAAGGTATATTACTTTGTCAACCTGTTCGAGTCCTGTGATTTCTACACCGGCGACTTTATTGACTTTACGCGCATGATTTAATAGCTCTCTTGCCGTCGGTAAGAGGGTTTGCAACATCAGAGAACTTTTACCGCTACCGCTTACTCCCGTAATACATACAAAATTATTCAAAGGAATTTTTGTACTTAGGTTTTCAATGTTATTAATAGTGACATTTTTAATTTCTATCCATTTTTCTTGTGGGCGTCTATAAAAATACTCAATCTTTTTACGCCCGTACAAATAGTCGGCCGTTAAAGTTTTTGCTTTTTTCAGTTTATCAAGTGTTCCACTAAAAACAACTTCCCCACCAAACTTTCCTGCACCACTTCCAATATCTACAATAAAGTCGGCATTTTCTATTGTCTCTTTATCATGCTCAACCACTATGACAGTATTGCCTTTTTCCTGTAAGCTTCTTAATGTTCTAATGAGTTTTAGTGTATCTCGTTCATGTAGCCCTATACTCGGCTCATCTAGCACATACATAACGCCAGTCAATCCTGAACCAATTTGCGAGGCTATGCGTATTCGTTGTGCTTCACCTCCACTTATAGTTCTTGCATCTCGTCCTAAGGTTATATAGCCAAGTCCTACATCATACAGAAAAAAGAGTCGCTCTTTGATTTCGTTTAAAATCGGTTCTGCTATCATTTTTGATTGTGTATCAAAGTATGTAAAATTTTTGTCATCAGCAAAAAATTCATAGGTTTTTGCTATGGGCATTTCAAGAAGTTGTGCAATTTGTGTATCTGCTACTTTGACAGCCAAAGACTCTTTTTTCAGCCTATGTCCGCCACAAACATCACAAACTTTTTCACTCATATAATCAGCTAATTCTTTTTCATCTTTGAGCATATCATAGGCAATGCGAATAATACCTGGGAAAATTCTCTTTACCTTATGATTTTTCCATAAAAATTCTACTTCATCTATATTTCCATGAAGTATTGCTTTTTGTTGATACACGGGTAGTTCTGAATACGGCACAGTGATGTCTATGTCATTGTGCACACAAAAGCCTTTTAAAAAGGTAAAATAGTAGCCTTTGTTGAAGCCATACACAATTTTAACAGCACCCTTTTCTATACTTAAGTCACTATCTATAATTTTATCAATATCAAGAGCATATCGTATACCAAGTCCGTCACATTCAGAGCAGGCACCTTTTGGTGAGTTAAAAGAAAAACTTAAGGGTTCAAGTGGTTCAAAGCTTATTTTACAATCAAAGCAAGCATTATGCTCTGAATAATGAAAATGACTTTCACATCCAAGTTCTTCATGGTTAAGCACTTCTATTTCAAGCTCTCCATAACTCTCTTTAAGTGCTTTTTCCACATCTGATGCAATTCGTTCTTTGTTTTCATCTTTGACGATAACTCTATCAACAACTACTTTAATCGTATGTTTTTTTGTTTTTGAGAGTTCTATCTCTTCGTCTAAACGCACCATTACACCATCAATCTGAGCGCGTACATAGCCTTTATGCACAAGAGATTCAATTAAGTCCGCATACGCTCCTTTGTTTTCTCTTACAAGTGGTGCTAAAAGTATAAGTTTTGCGCCTTGTGGAAGCTTTGCTACTTCTCCAATAATATCTGAAGCTGACATTTGTGAAATCTGTTTTGCACATTTATAGCAATACTGAATGCCCACACGAGCATACAAAAGTCTAAAATAATCATATATTTCCGTAATCGTTCCGACAGTTGAGCGCGGATTTTTTGATGTTGTTTTTTGATCAATGGCAATAGCCGGAGTCAGCCCTTCAATTTTATCAACATCAGGTTTACCGACCCTGTCTAAAAATTGTCTAGCATACGAAGAGAGTGATTCCATATAGCGACGCTGACCTTCTGCATAAAGCGTGTCAAAAGCAAGAGTAGACTTTCCACTTCCACTAAGTCCCGTCATAACAATCAGTTCATTTTTTGGAATTTCTAAATTAATATTTTTTAAATTATTTTCTCGTGCGCCGGTGATTTTAATCACATCTTTTTTTTTCAAATATTAGTCCTTATTAAAAAATTCTATAGAGTAAATATAATACTATAAACAGATAAAGAACAATTAAAAGTTTTCGTTGCATGCTTACATGTAAGGTGTGATGTTTTAAATGTATGCCTGCATAAACACCGATTAATGATGCCAAACCTATAATAATTCCACTTTTATAATCTACATGTCCATGAAGTGTATGTGAAATCAATCCTGAGACAGAGGCAAAAACAACAAAAAATAGTCCCGCTGATGTCGCTTTTTTCAAAGGTACATGTAAAAAGCCTACAAGAATCGGAACTAAAATCAAACTCCCGCCTACACCTATAGACATACTAATAGCACCTATAATAGCACCTACAATAAATAGCACACTTTTATGTACTTTTTTCTCAGATTTATAATCATGTGTTTTCATAAAGAGTCGCAAAAGTGCAAAAGTAGCGAAGCCTAAAAATATCACTTCTAAGGTCATATCACTGACTTGTGAAGTTATAGTTCCACTTAAAAGTGCACCACAAAAGCCACCAAGCCCAATTATTGAGACCATTACAACATCGAGTGAACCCTTTTTGTTGTTAAGATAACTTCCATAAATCGAACTAAATACCATTTGAACAACAGAAATGCCTATAGCAATTTTTGTCTCATACCCAAACATTAACAGTAAAGGCACCAAAATAGTTCCGCCACCTATGCCAAAGAGTCCAGACAACAAACCAACAGAAGCACCTAGCAATAGAAGTTCAATCATCTCAATCCATAACTTTTTTTGAAATTATACCCCAATAAGTCTAATAGTTTAATTTTACTTTGTGTTTCGTTCAAGTATAATCTATGAACTATAATAAGGGTTAATAATGTTAAACAGTGTAAAAGAAGCAGCAGAAAATTTTTGTATTCACCAAATTGGAGCTTCATGCGAAATAAAAGAGACCCCAACTACAAAGAGAACACTTATTGCTTACATAGACATACAAGCACAAAATGAGAAACGATACAGAATATACATAGCTTCTGATGATCATTTTATGCAAAGAGTTTCAAAATTGTTTTTAGAAGAAGATAAAAGCGATGAAGAGACACTTAAAGACATGACACTTGAGACTGCCAACCTTATTATTGGAAGTGCAAAAGTGATTGCAGAAAAGTTAGGCACGACCTATACCATAGCAACGCCTCACTTTGAAAAAATCGGAATGTTTGATTTTGACTATGACGAACTCAAAGTAATCCATATAGATAATGACGAACTCATCGTTGCCATTAAGGAATTAGATGCCTGATACAAAAGAATTTGACGCGCAAAAAGAACTCTCATGGATGGATTATTCCGGTATTTTAGATATGGAAGTTGAATTTGTTGCCGATCTTGGAGAAACGGAACTGACTGTCAAAGAAATTTTGAAACTTGAAAAAGGTTCTATTATTGATTTAAAAAAACCTGCTGGTGAAAGTGTTGAATCTTATGTCAACGGGCGTATTTTAGGCAAAGGCGAAGTTATGGTGTATGAAAAAAACCTTGCTATTCGTATAAATGAAGTACTTGATTCAAGTGCTGTTTTATATTACTTATCTAAAGAGAGATTATGATTAAATTTTTATTACTACTGTTCCTTCCATTTTCACTGTATGCTTCTCAGATTTTAAGTTACAATGTTTATGAAAGAACTGACAGAGCTGATGTTATGATTACCTTTGACACACCCTACACGGGACAAATAAAACAAAGCCTCAGCAAATCAAAAATTATAATAAAGCTTGAAGATGCAACAATAGAATCACCAAAAATAAAAAAAGTCTCTTCTAAGTACTTACATTCTCTCACTATTACACCTATAAATAATGAAACACTCATCGTTGCTTCTGTTTCACCCTCTACAAAACTCATAGTATCTAAAACATCAGATGCTTACGGGTTAAGATTACGCTTTACTAGCAAAGCAGCTATAAAATCATCAACAGCTTCTCTACCTAATACTAGCCAATCAAATTCATTAAGTGCCCTGCCAACAAAAAAAGATGATAATCTGTCACAAAGCTACTATATTGTGGTTACCATTTTAATTATTGGCATTGCGATACTTTTCTATATAAAGAAAAAAATGAAACCAATACCTGTAAAGAAACAAAAACCAAACAACTGGCTTTTCAAAAATACACAAGAAACAGCTCCTACCGCCAATAATGACACTATGACAGAACAAAATATCAGCATAGGATTTCAAAAAGCCATAGACACTCATAATAGCGTTGTAATGCTTAATTTTGGCAAACAAAGCTATTTATTACTTATGGGCAATAGTAATATACTTTTAGATAAATTTATAGACAATAAACCAACATCACAAAAAGAGTTTAATGAAATTCTACAAAGCAGACATGAAGATTTAGAAAACTTTTTAGGTAAGAGTCAAACCAAAGAAAAGCAAGAACCTCTGCAAGCATATAAAGAAAGAGCTGCACATATAGCATATGAGATGTAGTAACTCAACATTTATTCGTAAATTTTTATATAATATCAAAATATACATGTAAATATGCTACAATTCTCTTTATGAAAGAGAATAAAATACAATATCAAATGCCTTTAGAGTTTGTTAAAAAAGTACAAGCAACTTTACAAGAAAAAAAAAGTTTAGAAGGTGAACTTAAATATACACAAAAAGATGGGCGTGAGATTTGGTTTCAAAATAGCATTATGCCTATACTTGATGATAATGCCAAGCAAATAGGCGAAGTCATTGTCAGATATGATATTACCGAGAAAAAAAACTTTGAAAAAATGGCTATTACAGACCCACTTACAGGTCTTTATAATCGACGATATTTCAATGAAATATTAGCACGCGAAATAAAGCGTTCTCAACGCGATAAAACACGCTTAGCTCTAATGATGATTGATGTTGATTATTTTAAAAAATATAATGACAGTTATGGACATAAAGCAGGCGATGATGCTCTAGTAGCAGTTGCTGATTCTTTAAAAAACTCTTCAAAAAGAGCGAGTGACTTTGTATTTCGACTCGGTGGAGAAGAATTTGGCATCTTATTTACTATAGAAGATGAGGACAAAGCATTTGCCTTTGCCCAACTTGTTAAAAAAAATATAGAAAAACTGCAAATTCCTCATTCCAATTCAAAAATTTCAAAACACATAACTATTTCTGTAGGTTTGCTTGTTGTAAATTTTGAAAATGAAATGGTTGATGAAAACGGTTTTTACACTATGGCAGATGATGCTCTCTACCAGGCAAAAGCATCTGGAAGAAATCAAGTTATGATGCACGAAAATGAAGAGTTAGATTTCTTTTAATTTTGTACTATTTCTTTAAAATCGCTCTTTGAGAGAGCGTAAAGCAAACTGTGTAATACTCGAATTTATAGAACAAAATCCTTTTGTACTAGCAGAAAATCATCAATACAAAACTATCTCAAGAGTTACTTGAGTTTTGTGAGACAAACGAGATAGATTTGTTTCACGGGTTTGATATAAGTTGCAACTGTTTTGATTATTATGGTGATTATGCTTGTAAACATATCGCAGCACTTTATTATATACTTACTAATGAGATAGACAAAAACTATAATGAACCCAAAAAATCGAACCAGTAAATTTTTAAATTTAACTGATGTTACGATAATCTAAATTCTAAAATTTACAAAAAGTAACAGGTCAAAATAATTAGGCATTAAGTCTTCTTTAGATAGAGTATGCAACAATTACAAGATATTTACATAAAGAGACCACTGCACAGCAAAATCCAGTAAAAACCCCTATTTTATGGAACATAAAGTACTCTTTAGCTAAAATAACCTATCAACAAAAAGGTAAAAAGTGACATTTATCGATACTAATAATACATTTTCAGATATAGCAGTGACATCAAGACTCAATCAGGTGAATTCATTCCTTAAAGAACTAGACTCCATCATAGACTTCGAGAAACTAAGACCAATACTCAATAAGAATGGTGTAGCTAAAAGTAATGTAGCTGCACCTGCATACGACAATGTATTAATGTTCAAAGTACTACTTCTACAGAAATACTACATGATGTGTCAACCCTATATCATACTTATCCATAAATATGCTAAGCTGCTGTTTCAACTTGTAACATCATTTTTTCTTCAAACTCCGCAGGCGATAAGTTATCATTTACAGAATGCATTCTCTGTCGGTTATAATAAACTTCGATATATTCAAAAATTACAAAGATAAGATAGAAGTACTTCAAAAAGAGAAAGATTCAATTGCAAAAAACTTGCTGAGAGGAGTTTCTTGAGGGAAAGCTCGTCAGCTTGGCTCTCATATGTTTTTCGTTCTAAAGAGAGAAGAACTATGATTGATACCAAGCTTGATATTTCGTTAAATAAACAGTGTAAGTTATTACAAATCAGTAAGTCAACACTTTACTATACACCTGTTAAACCATTTGCATCACCAGAAAATATTGATATCCTTAATGCCATAAATAATATCTATTCGGATTTTCCATCATACGGGGTCTACAAGAATGACAAAGCAACTTCAAAGAGATGGATATAATGTAGGCAAAAAACTTGTTAAAAAAGAGATGAAGTATATGGGGACATAACCCCTTTATCCGAAGCCAAACACAACTACAGCCAATAAATATTCGTACCTTCTAAAAGATTTTAGGAATTATGCATGGCGTATTTTTGTTGAAAAAGTGAATCAAGTTTGGAGTACCGATATCATCTATATAAAACTTGGGACAGGGTTTGTCCATCTTTCTGCTATCATTGACTAGCATAGTAAAAAGACACTCTCTTGGAAGCTTTCAAATATTATGTGACATTAGTTAAAACCATTCTAATGAGGCATTGGCACTCTATGAGGTTGTCTCCTTATCCGACAATATGATGAGAATTTTAATCAAAAACAAGATATTACTGTGGCATAATATTTAAAAAAGTGTTACTATTTGTATCATTGTTAACTTAATTTGAATGTGGCGACTTTAGTGCCGGCTGTTGCAATACTCTTGCCACTCTCAGTCCGGATTGAAGAAAAAAAATTAGTTTTTCTCACAAGTCATGCTTTAGCATTTGAAAGTCCGCGTTCCATAAAAAATCAACATTACTCTATTTTTATGGTGTGCCATACTTTTTTTACCAGAGAACATTCCCATCCGTCATATTTTCCGTTACAGGCTTCACTTATGTCTATAAGTTCCATCGTCAATGCATCTATATCATAATAAAAAGGCTTATCCATTCTGTAAAATGAAACACCGTACATTGTTTCATTTCGAAAAGGAACTTCACTTCTTTTTTGTTCCTTAAAGCCCATCTCTTGAATTTTTGCTACAAATGCTTCTCTGTCCTCATTACATGTAAAGTAGCTTTTATGCTCAATTGCCCTTGTCTGATGAAGGTTATCGCCTTGTTCTTTGAGATTGTCACAGGCATGATGATTTGTAATGATTTGCCACTCTTTTATGTTCGGAAAGAGAAGTTTTTGATACACCTCCCACTCAGTATCTATACGGGAACCAAACTCATAACGGTATTCACCAAAGTGTTTCATCGCATCTTCTACAGTATTTTGCCACTCAAAATCCATCTTCAAAGCATAAATGAAATTGACTTCACCTTGTGTGATAATTCGCCCGATATATTTTCCGTTACGATACCGCAGAGACTCCATCTCAAGCCTGTCTTCTATAAAGCCGACATCGTCACCCTCTTCTTGTGAGACCAAACCGTCTTCTTTTGGATTGTTCAGTTTTACTTTGACAAATCCTACATACATGTATTTATCATCTGGCACATTATCCGCCACACCTGCATTAAATAACATCATCGCCACATGCCCTTCTATAGGCTTCATATACGCTTCCCAATACTCTTGCATCTCTACTCCATTTCCAAACTCATAAGGAACATCTCTTCCCCGTCTATTACATTTACATCAATTGAACCACATGCCTGACAGCAGTAGTGAATTTTTTCGAGTTCACTGACTTCTTCACAACTGTTGCACTTTATGGTAAGCGGCTGAATATTTATGACAAACTCCGCTCCGTCTGCGATGGTCTTTTCCTTAAAAGTATTAAACGCAACCTCAAGAAGGTGCGCTTCTATACCGCTCATTACGCCGATTTTTACAATGATTTTTGTTACTTTAGTTGCTTCATTTTCTTCGGCAATGTTTTCAATCTGTTCCAAAAGTGCTTGGACTACACTGTATTCATGCATTTACTTTTCCTGAATGATTATTCGTTATTGTAGCTTTTAGTCGCTGTGGTGTTTCTAAAGAGCAGATTTTATAGACAAATTCATAGCGTTTTTTATGAAAAGAGCTCTCTTCATCCCAAAATTCTGGATACATCACTGCTATCTCTTTCTCACGATGATACTCTATCTGCTTTTTGTGTAATTCTATATAATCCTCTTTATCCCATAAAAAACCTTCCAGTTTTTCCTCATCACAAATAAGTTCTAAGCAAAAATTTTCAAGCTCTTTTTTATACTCTTCATGAGCAAAAAGTTTGTCTACCAGCCCTATCTCTTTTGCTTTGCCTGCACTCAAAGGCAGACACTCTTCTAAAATTTTCTTTGCATTCTCCTCGCCAACCCTCTTTGGTAAGGTATAAGTGTGATACTCACTGCCACTCAGACCCAATGTTTTATAGTGGGGATTAAGAACAACTCCTTCTTTTGATACAACATAATCACAGACAAGTGCCAAAAACACACCGCCTGCTCCTGCATTTTTGCCAAGAGAGGCTACAGTAATAACATCATCAGCTAAGAGAACACTTTTTACCAAGTCATTCATAGCATTAATATTGCTCCAGCCGTCTTCACCGTTTTTTTTACTGTCTTCCAAGATATTAAGATGAATACCATTGCTGAAAAAATCCTCTCCACCCATAAGCACAACAACTTTTACCTGCTCTTTGATATACTCAAAAGCATATTTTAATTTCATACACTTGTCACTGCTAAAAGCACCGTTATGAAAATTAAAAGAGAGATACGCCACATCCCCTTGTATGTCGCAGCTTATCTCATAAAATGTCGCATATCTTTTGTCAAAAATAAGAGGAAGTCTCTCCTCTTTAACCCCTTTGAGTCGCTCTTTAAGTACATAAGTGGCTGGCAGTTTAAAGCGATGAGGCTCTTTTAAGTGCGTAATCCAAACTGCACCATCAACAGTCCCCAAACAAATCGCACCGTCTCGTTTGGCAAGTATCTCTTTTGGTTTGCCTTTGAGTTTTTCCTCTGTGTGTGCCCCATACAAATAACACTCCACTCCCAAAATTTTATCTTTTACTCCAGGATGAGAATCACTCATATATATCTTACGAATAATCTCTTGTGTTGTATCTTTTTGCCAATTAATTGCTCTCTCTTTTTGGAACAAAGCTTGATGTATCGTACCATTTGGCTGCGATGTAAACTTTTTGCTTTGTATATTTTCTAAAAAAGTATCAAACATACTATAAAAAGTTGTTACAACTTCATTTCTGTAGAGACTTGCTTTGTAAGACGCGCGCATCTGAAAATTTTGTGTCATAACAACATCGCCACTGTCAAATTCTCCATTGGCTTTGAGGATGGTAACACCCCACTCCTTTTTATGAGTCCTGATAGCATTATCAAGTGCATACGCTCCCCTGTCACCCAAAACTCCGGGATGAACAATATAAGTATCAATATTTTCATAGATCTCTTTTGGCACAAACTTCTTTAAAAACGGACACAAAATAAAATCGGGGTTAAAGCGAAAAACCTCATCCATAATCTGTTTTTCATTAATGGCAAACACCACATCAACACTGTATCTTCTATCTTTAAAGTAGGTATACGCTACTTGTGTCAAGGAGTTAAATGCACTAACAAGAAGAGAGATTTTCATTAAATAAACCTTTTGGTTATAGAGCTTACCACTCTCTTGGATATATCAAGTTCGATAGCTATCTTTTCAAAACCTGCCGCTACTTCTTTTACTTCTACTATTATTTCCTTTGCTTCTTTTATATTAAATTTCTTTGCTAATTCCAAAAGATGTACAGAAGTTGGATTTTTTCCTTCTCCTCCATACATTGTACTATGTTCAGCTCCAACACCATAAGAAAATGTCAAATCATAAGCAGGAGACAAGCTCCACATACCATTGTCATCCATCAAAAATGAGAAGTTTTTAGCATGGTCATCACGATTGTGTGTAAAAAGATTAAAACATGCTAAACGAAACATCTTTCGCACATCTTCATAACTTTTGGTCAAATGCAGTGTTAATCGCATCAAATCATCATAATCAAGTGCAGGGAATCTAAAATCAGCATGAACAAGCCCTGCAACAGAGTGCATATGCATCCGTTCATCTCCTACTCTGTCAAACCTCTCTATTGCAAAATATCTCCCATATTTTCCTTCTATCAAAGCAGTTTGTGGCATTTCAATCCCTGCTTCTTTCGCCATAAGTGAGTAAGCATACTCAACAGCCCCACTCTCTCTGCCATCAAGAGAGTTTGAAAACTTTATCATATAATGAGAAAAGCCATCTTTTAACTTTTGTCTGCCATGCATAATCTCTTTTTTATCATCGCTTAGTTGCACCAATACTTTAGGTCTTGCCCCAGCAGAAGAACCACTTAAAGCCAAAAGTTCATCAAGCATAGTTTCACTCGAGCCTTCCAAAATAGCCTCAGAACTTTGTGCCAAGCTATCCAAAATTATCTCTCCAATAGGTTCATCCATCTCTTTCACAGGCTCATACCTCAATGCCCCCATACCATACTCACCCACATAAGAGAGCCTGTCAAGAGGCGTTAAGCTTTTAGGATTAAACCCAAGCCTTATCAAATGCCTATCCATCAAAAGCCGACCCCACCCATCAGGCAAAGAGTCAGCAAATATACCCCAAAGCCCTTCAAATATGTCATCATCACAGCGTTGCACACCTGCTTTAAGTGGGAGTTTGTAGGGGCTTAATTCTATGCCTGTTTTTAAGAACTCTTTATCATATTCAAAGTAGATTTTGTTATTTTTTTGAGCTATGGTTCCGATAGAGATTTTGTTATATAAAACTTTTAATTTACTTATTCTCATTTATAATCTCCCCTATACTCTTTGGCATCTCCTCCACCTCACAACAAACCCCCTCAAAATCACCCAAACATTCCAAAACCAAAGCCAACTTCAAAAGTGATTCCAAAGAAATTTGACCAGAGGACTCAAAGCGTTTTATAGAGCCTAAGCTCACATCGCTTTTTATTGAAAGTTGTTTTTGAGTTAGTTTTAAAGCTTTTCTTTTGGCTCTAAATTTTGTTTTTAGTGCCTCTAGCATTTCGAATGGAGTTTTTTCTAAAAAGGATAACATATTATCTACTTTGTCTATTTTTATACTATTATAGCTAATATATTATCTATAGTCAAATATTCTTATAATTTAAGCTTAAGCGGAATCTTGTAAAACTGTTCTATCGCTTTTTTTCCCAAGTAGCCGAGTATTCCATCTACTTTGACAAACGATGCTGTTGCAATGGCAAATTTTCCTCCAAGGGCTATGGCTAGGCCGTAGATTTTTATATTCGCTTTTATTAGCGGTTTTTCTTGGATTGCACGAAGAATGTTTTTTGCAGCAATAACTCCGCTTTGTTCTGCTGTTTGTGCAGTTTGTGATAACGGTTTCCCTGTTTTGTCTTTTAAAAATGCACAATCCCCAATAGCAAATATATGCTCCTCTGCGCGTAAATACTCATCAACCTTTAAAAGATGTTTCTCTTTTGCAAAGTCAAGATTTTTTATAAACTCACTTGCCTCCAACCCAATGGCTACAACCCCAAAATCAAACTCAATTACTTCATCCTCAAGATAGAGGCAGTTTGGCTCAACTTTTTGTACCATTTTTTGGACAATGCGTATGCCACTGTTTTGTAAAGTTTGCAGTGCTTTTTTTCTGGAATGCTCATCAAGTTCACCCAAAAAAGCATCTGCAATCAAAGAGATTTGTATCTCGCAAGCCAAATTGGATTTTAAGAGATAGTTTTGCATCTCAGCAGCAATCTCAACACCGCTTGAACCACCACCGACAACAACTATGTTTGTATTTTTTTTCTCTTTTTTGAGATGTTTTACAATGGTATCTTCAAAAGAGTGTTTCAAATGCAAGGCATTAGAGAGGTTTTTCACTTCAAAAAGATGATCATTATGAAAGATGGAGGGTAAAAGTGTTTTCACGCCCACTGCTATAATGAGATAGTCAAAGGGGTGCTCACCCTCTTTACATGTAACCTGATGTGTAGTTACATTGACAACTTCATCTTGAATAAAACAAAAATTCTTATCTATCCCTTTGACAAGGGTGTCCAAAGGGATGATAATATCATTCAGAGAACTGTTTAATGCAATAAAATTATAACTTTCTGTTTGGAGATAATGATAGCGGTTTTTATCTATTAGTGTCACTTCAATGTTTTCATTGTTTGCCAATGTTTCTAATGCTTTGATACCACCATAGCCACCACCAAGAATAATAACTTTCTTTTTTCTACTCATCTGCTAACTTCTACTATACTCTTATACATAATTAAAGACATATTTCTTTCCTCAAAAAATTATTTTTAAAATAATTTAACAAATACGGGGTAAAAGTTCCCCTGTAGGTGTATCTAAAAATCTTTTTGTTCCATACGAGCTTAACAATATAACTTTTTGATTATATTGTTCACTCACATTGGCAATTTTAACAGCATTTTTGGAATTTTCAAAACCATGCAGTATGTCAAGTGCTTTTTGTTCATCCTCTTTTTTAACTGCCAAAATAAAAGTACCTTCATTTGCCAAATTCAATGCTTCAAAACCTAACATCTCGCATATTCCATACACTTCTTGCGAAACAGGGATACTCTCTTCTTCAACTTCTATGCAAATCTTAGATTGTTTTGCCCACTCATTAAGTACTGCACTCACACCACCTCTTGTAGCATCCCGCATAGCAGTTACTCTCACACCTGCTTCAAGTAAAGCCTGTACCTGATGAGTAAGTGAGGCACAATCGCTCTCTAATGTTGTTGAGAGTTCTATCCCTTCACGGGCAACAAAGATCGTTGCCCCATGCCTTCCTATATCACGACTTACCAAAATAACATCATCTGTTTTGATATTGTTAGAGCTGATACCTTTTTTTTGGATCTCTCCTATTCCTGTTGTATTGATAAAAATCTTGTCAACACTTCCACGCGGCACAACTTTTGTATCACCACTTACAACAATAGCATCATTGACCTCAAGCTCTTTTTTCATACTGCGAACTATTTTTTCAAGTTCACGAGTAGAAAACCCTTCCTCTATAATGACACTGCATGTAAGATACTTCGGCTTTGCACCCATCATAGCAAGATCATTACATGTACCACATACTGCCAGTTTTCCTATATCTGCTCCCGGGAAAAAAAGAGGACTTACCGTAAAACTGTCTGTTGAAAACGCAAGCGCACCGCCATGTATCACCGCTGCATCTTCACTTTTTTGTAATATATCATTTTTAAATGCTTTGTAAAAAATCTTGGAGATGAGTTCGTTGTTCTCTTCTCCGCCATTTCCCATAGCCAGTGTAATTTGTTTGTTCATTGTGTGACCTTTATATTTTTAAAACATCTTGTAAGGTTTCATTATCTTTTGGTAAATCAAATTCAAGTAAATTTTTATCAAGCTTAAGATGACACTCTATGCATTTTTGCAAATGTTTATGTTCTGGTATATTGATTTGGCTTACTTTTTTAATATCATGACACTGCCAACAGTCATTACCACATTCTGTATGAGAATTTTCTTTTAAAGTTTGTATTTTTACAATTTTAAAGTGTACATTGCTACTGTTTGCGTCAAGAAGAACAATCTTGCTTCCATCATGATGACATGATTTGCATCTTTGTAAAATTTGATGATTTTTATCCATCTTTCCTTTTTTATCAACAAGTGTGGGGTGACAAACAATACAATCTCCACTACAGGCAAAAATTTTCATACCTGCTATAAAAAAAAAATATAAATGCGTACTTCATTGTATTTATCACCTTTACTTTAAAAGATTCCCATATTTATAATACGCTGCACAGGCACCTTCACTGCTTACCATACAGCTTCCAAGCGGTGTTTGCGGTTTGCATGCAGTGCCAAATATTGTACATTCATTTGGCTTTGCCATTCCTCGCAGTATGTCACCACAGATACAAAGCTTGTGATCTTCTATCTCCTCTTTTGGTAAAATATCGGCATAAATATGTTCCGCATCAAGAAAAGAAAACTCTTCTTTCAGTCTGTATCCGCTCTGGGGCACATTACCAAGTCCTCGCCATTTAAAAAGGGAGGCTTTTTCAAAATATTTTGCTATAAGTGCCTGTGCTTTTTTGTTTCCGTCATACGAGACAAGCCGTTTATATTCAACTTCGAGTTCACATCTGCCTTCATTGAACTGTCTGACTATCATTAAAATAGCTTCCATAATATCCACAGGTTCAAATCCTGCAACAACTACAGGTCTGTTATACTCTTTTGGAAATTTTTCGTAAATTTTGCTTCCCGTTATAACGCTTACATGTGAAGGCCCCAAAAAGGCATCAATTCTGTTGTTGTAACTGTCTACATGTTCGTCTCTGCTGTCTATAAGCTCAACCATAACTTCAGGAACAGTAACATGGTTAATATGAAAAAATATATTTTTAATCTCTTTTTTTATCACAATATCTATAAGTGACGTTGTCATGGGAGTTGTTGTTTCAAAACCGATGGCGAAAAAAATTATTTTTTTATCAGGATTTTCTTTGGCAATTTTAAGAGTATCAAGAGGAGAATATACAAAGCGCACATCAGCACCCTTCGCTCTGGCATCTTGCAGACTGCCATGGCTTCCCGGTACTTTTATCATGTCACCAAGCGTTACCAAAATCGTGTCATCAAGCTCTGCTAATATGTAGGCATGGTCAATTCTCTCCTTTGGCATAATACATACAGGACATCCAGGACCATGAATAAAGTTTATATTATCAGGTAAGAGTTGTGGCAGGCCGAACTTCATGATAGAGTGTGTATGCCCGCCACAAACTTCCATAATGTTGATAGGTTTGGGGAGTTTTTTTGCCTCTTCGTTTATCAGCTTTGCAAATCCCTCAATAACTTCAGGATTTCGAAAACCGTCATACAAATCTTTTAATTGGAGCTGGCTCATTTATGCACCTCTGTTTGGACAGTTATCATCCTCTTCAACTAAAGATCGCCGTTCTTCTTCATCAAGCTTTTCCAAAATCTCGTTATAGACCTTAAGTGATTCCAAAGCGTCTTCTTCGTCAATTTTATTCATAATAAAACCGATATGCAACAAAACATAATCGCCAATCTGCACATCATCTTCTTCCATAAGCTCTAATCCTGCCTCTCTTGTGACACCCATAGTGTCAACAACAGCAACATTACGCTCTTTGTCTATCTTTACTACTTTGCTTGGTATTGATAAACACATATTAACCTCTCATCTTTCTTTTAAACTCTATCCATTCAATTACTCTTTGGATAGAAGCTTTGTCTTTGATATTGACTTCCAAAATATCCACATTTGGCTTGATTTTTCTTGCTTCATTTTTTTCGTGCTCCACATCATAGTCAAAATGTTCGAGCAGATCCATTTTTGTAATAAGTATCAAATCAGCCTGACGAAACATTACAGGATATTTTTCTATTTTGTCACTCCCCTCAGGAACCGAAACAAGTACAATATTAAGATGCGCTCCAACATCATACGAAGCAGGACAGACAAGGTTGCCGACATTTTCTATAAAACAGATATCAATCTCTTCAAGTGGCATGTCATGAAGCCCTTTATGCACCATAAAAGCATCCAAATGGCATGCACTTCCTGTTTGAATCTGATATGCAGGTATTCCTTTGGCTTTAATGCGCTCAGCATCCCTGTTTGTTTCAAGATCTCCCTCAATCACACCAAACTTAAAAGCAGCCATCTCAGCCATGTTTTCCAAAAGTGTTGTTTTACCACTTCCAGGGCTACTCATCAGATTGATACTCAAAACATTGTGTTTATCAAAATGGGCACGGTTATGTCCTGCTTCATGATTGTTTTTATCTAAAATTTTTGTAATGACACTAATCGTTTTAGAATCATTAAGCTGTGGATTATGATGCAAAGTTTCATGTGCTGCTTGATGGTCATGTGAATGACTGTGATCGTGAGTGTGTTCTTTTCCTGCTATTGAGCATCCGCAATCTGCGCACATATTTTTTCCTCAAACAAATTTTTATAAAGTTTATTTGAATAATAATAAAAAAAAGGTAAATTTACTTATTTCTTATATAGTTTTGGAACTTTTCTGAATAAATATTCATTTTTGGTTCCAAAACTATATAAGAATGTCTCTTTTTTATCTCAGCATCATTTAAAATCTATACAATTAGAGATACAATAATATTTGAAAGGAAAAATTATGCATATACCAGATGGCTACATATCTCCGACTACAGTCATAACAACCTATGCTGTTGCTCTGCCCCTTTGGATTTATGGACTCAAAAAGCTCAAAGAAAAACTCAATGAAGAGACACTTCCTCTTATAGGAGCACTCAGTGCAATGAGTTTTATTATTATGATGTTTAATATTCCTATCCCAGGCGGAACAAGCGGACATGCTGTCGGTGCTGCACTTATTGCTATTTTATTTGGACCATGGGTAGGTTTTGTTTCGGTTAGTTTGGTACTGCTTATTCAGGCTGTAGTATTTGGTGATGGAGGCATCTCAGCATATGCACTCAATGCTCTTTCTATGGCATTTGTAGGCTCATTTAGTGCTTATTTTGTTTTTAAACTGGTAAAAAACAAAAAACTTGCACCATTTTTAGCAGGATGGGTTGGTCTTGTGAGTTCTTCGTTTGTTGTGGCACTTGCACTTGGTATACAGCCAATATTTTGGACGCATAATGGACAGCCACTCTATTTTCCTTTTGGTTTAAAGACAACTATGGTGGCGATAGTCGGTTCACATATGCTCTTTTTTGGGATTGTTGAAGGTATTTTCACAAAACTGATTTATAACTACTTACAAGAAAAAAACAGGGAGTTCTCTTATGAAAAGTAAGCTTTATATGGTGTTGTCTCTTTTAATTGTAGCCGTTCCTCTTGGTCTTTTGAGTGAAAATCCTGCATGGGGAGAATGGGAAGAGAATTATTACCAGAAAATACTGGGTTTCATACCAAATGGAATAAAAAATGCGCATACTATAGAGTCGCCAATTGCAAATTACTCCATAAATGGACTTAGTCATGTAGTAAGTTACTATCTTTCTGCCTTACTTGGTTTAGCCTTAATATATGGAATTTTTTATATTTTGACAAAAATTATAGCCAAAAAACAGGATAATCATGGTTCTGCATAGACTCTTTTTTATTGCATCTCTTTTGCTGATTCTTTCATTGAAAGAGATGGCTTTTATAGCTTTGTTTTTATCTGTATTGCTTCTTGTTTCGTATAAAAAAGTAGTGTATATTACAAAAAAAACACTACAGTCTCTTCTGTTTTTCAACGGAAGTATCTCTCTTGGATATTTGACTGTTGCACTTTTTCAAGGGATTGACCCTTATCATTATATACTTTACATCAATCTTAAAGTTTTTACGCTAACATATTTTGTATTTTATTTTTTTCACAAAATTAATATGGTGGAATTTTTTTCTTTTTCTAAAGATTTAAGTTTTTTATTAATGATTACACTTTCTCAAATCATATCTTATAAAAAAACCTATGAAGATTTTAAACTTGCATATAAAGCAAGAGTCATAAAAAAGCTACAATCAAGAGAGAAAAAATTTATTCTCAGAGTGTTTGAATTTTTCTTCTCCAAAGCGCTTCAAGATTCAAAAGAGAGAACATTAGCAATGAAAGCAAGGGGATTTTTTTGATAACACTGCAAAATATAGATTTTTCGTATGAAGACAAAAAAGTTTTAAATGATATTTCACTCACAATCAACAAAGGTGAAAAAGTTGTACTTTTAGGAAGTAACGGAAGCGGAAAATCAACTCTTTTAAGAATTTTAGCTGCTCTGTATTTTCCAAAAAAAGGGGAGTATCTTTTTCATACAAAAAAGATTATCAAAAAAAATATTGATAAGGATTTTAGAAAAAAGGTAGGCATCCTTTTTCAAAATCCCGAAAGCATGATTTTCAATCCCACAGTAAAAGACGAAATAGCTTTTTCTTTACGTGAATTTGATGAAGAAGGCATTGAAGAAAAAGTATTACAAGTGAGTGAAAAATTTGGCATAGCACACCTTTTACATAAAAATCCGCTTGAACTCAGCGGCGGTGAAAAGCAAAAAGTTGTTCTTGCTTCCATTTTGGTTTATGAACCGGAAATTTTACTCTTGGATGAACCTACAGCTGCCATGGATCCAAGAACTACCGGTTGGTTTGTTGATCTTATGCTCGATATTGAGACAACAGTCATTGTCGCAACACATGACTTGAGTATCGCATACGAGGTAAGCAACAGAGCTGTTGTACTTGATGAAAAGCATACAATTGTATATGACGGAGATATTGAAAAGCTCTTTGGAGATTTGGAAATACTGCAAAAAGCAAATCTTATCCACAAACACAAACACAGGCATAAAAAAGATTTCATGCATTCTCATTATCATCTACATTTTTAAAAAAGGAGCACTTTCATAATGTACTGGCAACAAGAGTGTCTTTATTGCAAACACTATGTTTACAAAACAGTGACAAACAACTTAAAATGCTCCTATTGCAAAAAAAAATACTCTTGCGCCAGAGTCAATAAAATACTCTTTTTAATGGAGTGTTTTATCCGTAATATCAGTGCTCTTGAAGCCTCTAAACTTTACAATATTTCCTACATTTCAACCAAAAACTATTATCATGATTTTCGTCTTTTATGTGCAGCTGTTTCAGAAGAACATTATGAAAAGATCAGAGAAAAAAGCGTTGAGTATGAAGAGTATTTTTATATAGAAAAATCAAAAAAAAATCAAAAAAATGCACTTTTTGATGCCTATAATTTTTTGACTTTTGATTATGAAGGCTACATTTACACCATTTTGATGCCCTCTTTACAAAAATACAAAGCACAGTTTTTACAAGATCAAATTGAAGAGGTATATATTGAAGAACTTAACAAATTTAAGCGGCAAAGCAGGATTATCAAAATCTCTAAGCATTACAATAGAATAGTAAAATTTTGGGAGTATTTTGAAACAAATATTACCTTCTATAAAGGAATCTCCAATGAATATTTTGCCTACTACCTCAAAGAGTTTGAGTTTAAATTTAACTATTCAAAAGAAGAAGCGATGAACCTTTTGATACAAAACTATTTTAAAGAGCAGATATGAAACAACTAGCATTACTCAGTGTAGGAAATATTTTAGAACTTGATGATGGTATAGCTATCTATGCTTCACAATATCTAGAAGAAAATTATACATTTTTCCCACAGATAGATATTGTCAATGGCGGCGTTGAGGGAATAAACCTATTAAATCTTTTTATGGAGTATCAACATGTCATCATCCTTGATGCCATCGAAATAGATGACAAACCCGGAAGTATCTATCATATACCTTCATATGAACTTACAGGTTATGGACTTAATTCCGGTGGAGCACATGAGATAGGCGTGTTGCAGTGTTTTGATATTTTAGAGTTGATGGACAAAAAAATACCAAAATCAAGTATAATCGGTATAGTACCGCAAAAAATTGATGTTTGCATCGGACTCAGCGATATAATGCACACTGTTTTTCATCAATACATTGATACAATTATCTCTATTTTGGAAAAAGAGGGCATACTATCCCTTAAGCGAGAATATACAGTTTGTGTTGAAAAAATTATTGAAGCGTTTAAAAATCCACGAAGAGGAATTACATGAATCCAATTAAAAACCACGATTATGTTCTATACTTGGATTTGCAAAAATATGCAAAATCGTCTTAAGAGAGCATCTCTTTTCTTTTTCTTTCACAACTATTCCCATATTTTTCAGCATCTGTAAAATCACACTAATATAACTTTCCCAATGCTCTTGAAGTGCCTCACTCAGTGCTACTTCCACCGATATAATATCCTCGGGGACGATACTGATGACAGTTGTCTCTGCCATAGATTCACTCATAGAACAAATTTGCAGCATTTCAGCAATTTCAACTTCATTGGCAGTTTTTTTAATAAGGTCTCCATCTAAAAATTCATCACTGCTTTTTACAGTGATGGTTCCAGTTTTTTTCGTATCATCAGAGGCTGTATTTACAATGACAACTTCATCAAATTCTTGCAAAAGATGCATCAATTTGAACCCCAGTGTTCCCCCATCAATAATTTCAACTGCTGGTTCAAAATCAAAGTTTTCTTTTAAAAATTTTCCAGCATAAAGTCCTATTCCCTCATCCTTAAAAAATACATTTCCACTTCCAATAAGTGCTACTTTTTTATTCATAATTTTCCTTGGTTTAATTATTTTGATGTAATGCATAATATGCTTGACCCAATGATATACCACCATCATTGATAGGTACTTTTGATGCAACACTATACTTGATATTATTTTTTGTCAACAGTACAACTACCTTCTCTAGCAGATAACTGTTTTGAAAAACACCTCCGCTGAGTATCACTCTCTTGTTTTTGTATTGTAGGCTTATTTGCAATATCATCTCTGCAAGTGTATTCATAAATTTTGCCGGTATCAGCTCTTTTTTAGTTTCATTCACTATACTTTTTATAAGGTTTTGACAACAGATAACATCATTGTATAAGGTAAATTTATACTTCCGTTTTGTTCTAAATTCACAAGAGAGACGCTCCATAATCATACCACTTTCTCCCTCATATTGCAAAGGTTCAAAAAAACCACACAAAGCATATACCGCATCAAAAAGTCTTCCTACTGAAGTAGTTTTTACAGAGTTTATACCTCTTTTTTGCATAAGATGGAGTGTTTGTATCTCATTTTTATCAAAAGAGGATACAAAATCATTTTGCATTTCATATATTTCATCAAGTGAAAAAATCTCAAATAGAAGTGAAAGCGCAACTCTTCTTGGTTCTTTGATTGCTTTTTCACCACCTATCAAGGCAAATTCTTCTAAATGGTAAACTCTTTTATATTTATGAGCTGTTGCCAAAAGGACTTCACCACCCCATAACTTTCCATCATCTCCAAAACCTGTGCCGTCAAAACAAAATGCCAAAACCTCTTCATCCAACGCATACTCTGCCATTGTACTCAAAGCATGTGCGTAATGATGCTGTACCTGCATAAGTTCACATGAGGGATGATTTTGTATGTACTCTTTAGCCCATTTTGTTGTTTCATATCTTGGATGTTTATCACATACAATAATGTCAGGTTTAAAGTTATACAGCCTTTGAAAAGTTTGCACAGTTTGTCTGAAATACTCCATAGAACCAACTGTATTTAAATCCCCAATATAGGGTGAAATAATAATATTTCCCTCAAAAGCCAAAGTAATAGTGCTTTTTTGCTGCGCACCGAGTGCCAGAATTTTTTTACTCTTTTGTATCTTTGTTACAAAACTCAGTGGGGCAAAACCCCGTGCCAATCGTAATGTTATATTTTGATTTGCAACCTGCATCATAACACTGTCATCACACCCGTTAATTATCTCACGATTATGGTTGAGTGACACCTCCACAACAAGGGGCAGTTTCTTAAAAAGCTCTTTTTGATCTTGAATAATCGGTTCGTCACTTAAATTTGCACTTGTAGCTACTATTGGAAATTTAAGTTTTTTTAAAATCAATTCATGTAAGGGTGTATAAGGAAGAAACACACCTACTCTGTCTATATTTGGAGCAATATATTTACATAATATCTGTTGCTGTTTTTTCTTTTTTACCAAAACAATGGGTCGTTCTTTTGAAACTATGAGTTCTTTTTCACTCTTTGCAATTTTACAAACTTTTTGTAGAGACTGCATATTTTCAAACATTACAGCCAATGGTTTTGTTAGCCTATGCTTGTTTATTCTCAAAAGCATAACCGCTTCTTCATTTCTTGCATCACACACAAGATGAAAACCACCCAATCCTTTGATAGCCACTGTTTTGCCGGATTTTATACAATCACATATTTTCTCTACAGCTTCATTGTCCTGAGCCTGACATACTTCCATCAAAGATATAAATTCTAACTTTGGTCCACAGTCATAACAAGAAATTGGCTGTGCATGATAGCGACGGTTTGTCGGATCTTCATACTCTGCTTTACACTTGTCACACATAGCAAAATTTTGCATTGATGTATTTTTTCTATCATACGGGAGTTTTTTTATAATAGTATATCTCGGTCCACAATTGATACAATTTATAAATGGATACATGTAACGGCGGTTTTTTTTATCAAACATTTCACGCTTGCAATCATTACAAAGTGTCATATCGGGGCTCAGCATAGTAGAAAGAGAAGTGTCTTGGGATTCTATAATGGTAAAATCATCATCAGTTTTTAGTTTTATATCTTCGATGTTAAGCGTATCTATTCTACTCAAAGGTGGCGCTGATAAATCTATCTCTTTAATAAATTTGAAAACAGTCTCATTCTCCCCCTGTACTTCAATAACAACTCCATTGCCATCATTAAAAACAAACCCACGCAACTTGTGTTTATTAGCTAAGGCATAGATAAATGGTCGAAAACCGACGCCTTGGACAATACCACTGATATATATCTTTTTTCTATAAATAGACTCCGCCGACAACAGCATTCTCCTTGCCTATTGGATAACTCTTATTCATAAGAGGAGGAGACATTTTAAGGTTTCTTTGCATTCTTGAAAAGAGTGACTGATTTGAAAAATGTGTTCCACATAAAATAATCTGTGTTGCTTTTGTTTTGGATTTCAGTTCTTGTAAAATGTCATTAAAGTAGTCACCAAAACTCTCAAAAATAGAGTATGCAAGTATTGAAGTACTCACATCCGCCAGCTGATAAGAGATGATACTTGAAAGAAATGCCGCATGGTCAAAACGGTTGTCACTGACATGTGTATCAATTTGAATGCCGCCCTTGCCTACAAACTTCATAGCCTCATTAACTACACCCCGCATAGACTCATCTTTTATACCCAGTAAAATGGCAACTGCTTCAAAAAGTTTCACATCTTCTCTCTCTTGGAGTCTCACCAGTTTTTCATAAATCTGAGGCATATTTTTTTCTAAATTTACAACAAGCCTGTCGGAACCCTCTCTGAGGTTTTTGATATCTTCTATAATGTTTTTGCCATCAAAAGCTTTTGGAGGGACAACTCTTACAACATTTTTACCATCATAATACAAAAAAGAAGGCTCTTCGTCAAAATATGCTCCGACACACTTTTCATTGAAAACATTATGTTCTACAATGACCGACATAAAAGATGCTTCATCACGCATAAAAATATGTTGATTGGAGTGGTATATTTCTTCTGTTCCTTCTATTACATTCACTCTCTCTACATGTAAAGAATCAAAATGCTCCATTTTGTCAAAAAACATATGACTCTTCTTTGCAAATCCTATATAGTCATCCGCAATTGAGAGAACCTCTCTTTTTTGAAGATTGTATGAAGGAAAAGAGACTCTGTC
>Ga0256840_1000489_pt1 | contig 40386 bp, 42 predicted proteins | sample 355202metaG_FD_185969 | JGI IMG/M metagenome (GOLD analysis project Ga0256840, IMG submission 185969) | Hydrothermal vent microbial communities from Mid Atlantic Ridge, Atlantic Ocean - 355-202 | ecosystem: Environmental > Aquatic > Marine > Hydrothermal vents | place: Atlantic Ocean: Mid...
TTTCGATAAAATAATTCAATTTTAAAATATATAGGATAAAATCGATGGATGTTAGAGCAGAATTTTTAAACTTCTTTGAAAAAAAAGGACACAAATTAGTCCCAAGTGCACCTTTAGTGCCAGATGATGCGACACTACTTTTTGTAAATGCTGGAATGGTTCCTTTTAAGACTATTTTTACAGGAGAAATACCAAGACCAAATCCTCCAAGAGCAACAAGTTGCCAAACTTGTATACGAGCTGGCGGAAAACATAATGATCTTGACAATGTAGGTTATACTGCTCGTCACCATACATTTTTTGAGATGCTAGGTAACTTTTCTTTTGGAGACTACTTTAAAGAGGATGCTATAGCTCATGCATGGGAGTTTGTAACAGAGGTACTAAAGTTTCCAAAAGAGAAACTTTGGGTTACTGTTTATACAACTGATGACGAGGCTGAAAAACTTTGGCAAAAGCACATTCCACTTGAGCGTATAAAGCGTTTTGGAGATGCAGATAACTTCTGGCAAATGGGAGATACTGGACCTTGTGGGCCATGTAGCGAAATCTTTATTGACCAGGGTGAAGAGAACTTTGGTGGAGAAGAGGATTATTTGGGTGGAGATGGAGATAGATTTTTAGAAATCTGGAACTTAGTTTTTATGCAGTATGAGCGAAGTCAAGATGGTACTCTTACTCCTCTACCAAAACCTTCTATTGATACGGGTATGGGTCTTGAAAGAGTAGTTGCTGTTAAAGAAGGAAAACTTAGCAACTATGATTCGAGCGAGTTTATGCCTCTTATTGAGAAAGTTGCGGAACTTTGTAATAAACCTTACTCTTACGAGAGTGGAGCTAGTTATAGAGTTATAGCTGACCATATACGATCAACCGCATTTTTACTAGCACAAGGGACAAACTTTTCAAATGAGGGAAGAGGTTATGTTCTTCGTCGTATAACTCGTCGTGCTGTTCGTCATGGCTATCTTCTTGGTATTCGTGAGCCTTTTATGTATAAACTTTTAGATACTTTAAACTCGCTTATGGGTAAACAGTATCCATATTTGATTGAGAAAAAAGATGCATTAGCAGAGCAGATTCGTCTTGAAGAGGAGCGTTTTTTAACGACTATTGCTTCTGGTCTTGAAATTTTTGAAAATGAATTAAAAAATACAAAAAAAGTTTTCAGTGGAGAGGTTGCGTTTAAGCTTTATGATACTTGTGGGTTTCCACTAGATTTAACAGAAGACATGCTTCGAGATAAAGGCTTAAAAGTTGATACTGCAAAGTATGATGAGCTTATGAAAATTCAGCGAGAGCGTTCTAAAGCTTCTTGGAAGGGTAGTGGAGATAAAGCATCAAGTGGTGACTTTAAAGCTCTTCTAGAAAGAGATTTAGAAAATACATTTGTAGGCTATGAGAGCTCTACATGTAGAGCTAAAGTAGTTGCTCTTTTGGATGATAATTTTAAAGAGGTTAGCACTTTAGACAAATCAGGTTGGATTATGCTTGATAAAACTCCATTTTATGCAACAAGCGGTGGACAAACTGGTGATTGTGGAGAGATAAATGACTATGGAAAAGTAGTCGCTACAGAGAAATTTTTTGATCTAAATCTTTCAAAAGTAGAGTTAAAAAAGGCTTTACATGTAGAGGATGAAGTTGAGGTTGCTGTTGATGTTTCTAGAAAAGAGATAGAAAAGCACCACTCAGCCACTCACTTGCTGCATAGTGGACTTAGAAGTATTTTGGGAGACCATATTGCACAGGCTGGTAGTTTGGTTGAAAAAGATAGACTTAGATTTGATTTTTCTCATCCAAAGGCGATGAGTAGTGAAGAGATACAAAAAGTTGAAGATTTTGTAAATGGCGTTGTTGCTAGAGGTGTTAGTGGCGAAACAAAAGTTATGAGTGTGGATGATGCTAAAAACTCTGGAGCAATGGCTCTTTTTGGTGAAAAGTATGGCGATGAAGTTCGTGTTGTAAGTTTTGGAGATGCTAGTGTTGAGCTTTGTGGCGGAACGCATGTAAGAAATGCAGCAGAGATTGGAACTTTTATTATAGTTAAAGAGAGTGGTGTTAGTGCTGGGGTAAGAAGAATTGAGGCAATTTGTGGAAAGAGTTCATATGAGTATACAAAAAAGTTAAGAGCTAAGCTTGAGGGTATTAAAGAAGCAGTTAAACATAAAGACCCACTTATTGGGATTGAGAAGCTTAGAGGCGAGATTAAAACTTTAAAATCAGATGTTGAGGCACTTGAATCAAGTGCAGGTAAAGAGGTAAAAAGTGAAAATATCAATGGAGTTGAGCTTATTGTTGATGAGCTAGGAGCTGGAGATATTAAAAAAGCGATAGATGATTTTAAAAACCAAAAAGAGAGTGTTGCTATACTTCTTTTTCAGATAAAAGGTGATAAAGTTCTCATAGCAGCTGGAGTTAAAAATGCACCACTAAAAGCAGGAGATTGGATTAAGGCTGTAGCTCCTATAGTTGGTGGTGGGGGAGGAGGACGACCTGATTTTGCACAAGCAGGTGGTCGTAATCCTTCAAAAGTAGAAGAGGCAAAAAGTATCGCCTTAGAGTTTGCAAAAAAAGCACTTTAAATGCAAGATTTTATAGCTGGTTTGTTTAATGATTTTGGTGGAATTATAGTTTTTTTCCATATTATAGCAGCCTCTTTTTTATTGGGAAGTATGTTTATGATAGTTTTCATTATAAAGCCAGCACTTATGGATATAGATGATTTAGCAGTTAGATATAGCCGATGTATCAAAATACTAGGTCGATATTTTTATTATTTGTTGGGAGTAATGGCTCTTATCATATCTGCGTCATTTGCTATGAGAGTTGGTCTTGGATTTGAATTTGCTAGTCCTGTTTTACTCTCTTTAGTACATGTAAAAGAGGCTATTTGGTTGTTAGTAGCATGTAATTTTATATATATGTATATAAGATTGAGAAATGCAAAGAAACTTTTAAGCACGAGAGAGTTTTTTGAAGTACATGAAAATTTAGGGCTTATTGTAAACTGGCTAATGCCTTTAAATATTATTTTATCTATGATAGCTATATACATTGGTATCGCTATAAGAGGACTTTGATGCAAAATATTATTTTAGCTTCTAATTCAACCACAAGAGCAGAGATACTTAGAAAAAACGGTGTTCCTTTTATCCAAAAAAATAGTAGTTTTGATGAGGAGAGCCTTACGATTAAAAATCCTGCACATTTTGTTTATAGAGCAACTGTTGGGAAAATGAGTAGTTATGAAGAAGAGTTTGGAATAGCAACTCCTGTTCTTTGTGCTGATACAGTTGTTACATGTAGAGGTAGACTTTTAAGAAAAGCAGTAGATATTGATGATGCAAGAAATATACTATTAGCACAAAGTGGAGGTGTTGTTTCTATTCTAACTTGTATGATTTTAAAATCAGAAAAGTTAGAGTTTATAGATCTCTCTTCGACAGATTATATCTTTAAAGAGTTTGATCAAGATGCTTTAGAAGAGTATTTAAAAGGAGATGATTGGAAAGGGAAAGCAGGAGCTTGTATGGTTGAGGGTTTTTGTAAAGAGTATATCCAAGAGGTTAGAGGCCATGAAAGTACTGCAATGGGACTTTGCATTGAAAAACTTCTGCCATTTTTACAAAATTAGAGTGTTGTATAGTGTTTATATGTAAAAAACTTTTCATAAAAAATGATGATGTAAAGCTTGTAGATATAAGTTTTAGTTTTAAAAATTCATTTGCACTGATTGGTGAAAGCGGGAGTGGTAAAAGTTTAAGTTTAAAGGCTCTTTTAGGTATGTTACCAAAAACTTTAGATGTGGAGATTGAGTTAGATAATTTTGATATAAAAAGAGGTAAAAGTGTTGCACTTGTTCCTCAAAACCCCTTTACTGCCCTATCTCCTCTTACAAAAATAATAGATCAATTTTTGGTTAGTAAAAATGAGGCAAAAGAGTACTTTGGTATGGTTGGTTTAGAGAGCAGTTTTCTTGATAGGTTTCCAAGTGAATTGAGTGGTGGACAGCTTCAGCGTGTCGTTATCGCTTTTGCGCTTCAGTTAAAGCCAAAACTCCTTCTACTTGATGAGCCAACAACAGCTCTTGATATTAAGAGTAAAGAGGCAATACTGAAACTTTTAAAGACTCTACATGTAGAGCAGGGATTTAAGATGATGTTTGTAACTCATGATATCGATGCTGTTGAGAACCTCTGTGAAGAGATAGGCATAATTAAAAAAGGCAAAATAATTGAGAGCGGTAACTTGAAAGAGATTATCTCAAACCCAAAAGAGATGTATACTAAAGAGTTAATAGACTCTGGTTTTAAAAATAGGAAATTTAGAGAATGAAGTACATAATAACAATATTTTTAGCAGGCGTTTTTCTAGTTGCAGCAGGGCTTGTTTACCTCTATTCACAAATTCGTTTTGATGCTTATAAAATAATAGACTACAACCCAAATGTGAGTACTCAAATATATGACAGGAATGGAGAACTAATTGCTAATATATTTGAAAAACATCATAGATTATACGCCAATTATGATGAAATACCAGCTCGAGTAATAGAGGCACTTGTAGCTATTGAAGATACATCATTTTTTGAGCATAAGGGAGTAAATTTTGAAGCTATTTTTAGAGCAATAATTAAAGATATAAAGGCTATGAAGCTTGTTGAGGGTGCTAGTACTATCACTCAACAACTTGTTAAAAATACAGTTTTAACTAGAGAGAAAAAAATAATTAGAAAGTTAAAAGAGGCACTTTTAGCTTTCAAAATAGAAAATGAACTTACGAAAGAGCAGATTTTAGAGAGGTATTTTAATCATGTATATTTTGGTAATGGTTATTATGGTATAAAAACAGCTGCACAGGGGTATTTTCACAAAAATTTAGATGCTTTGAGTCTAAAAGAGATAGCAATTTTAGTTGGTCTTCCAAAAGCACCTAGTGCATATGATCCTACTAGAAATATTGATCTATCTTTAAGTAGAGCAAATAGAGTTTTATATAGAATGAATGCTTTAGGCTGGATAGGGGAGAAGAAGTATAGAGAGTCTATATCAGAGCAACCTATAGTTTATGATGAGACACTTACTAAAAATAGAGCTCCCTATATTGTTGATGAGGTTATAAAAAGAGCTAGTAAAGACTATGATGATTTTAAAACAGGCGGATATAAGATATATTTAGGTGTAGATATACGGCTTCAGGCTCTTGCTAGAAAGTCACTTAAATATGGTTATGACGAGATTTTCAAACGCCATCCAAAAGATGCTAATAATACTTTAATTAATGGTGCTTTGGTTGTATTGGATAGCAAGAGTGGTGATATCTTGGCAATGGTAGGTGGTGTTGATTACAAAAAATCAAGTTTTAATAGAGCAGTACAGAGCAAAAGACAACCAGGGTCTGCATTTAAACCTTTTATATATCAAAAAGCTTTAGATATCGGTTATTCTACAATGAGTGAAATTCCAGATATATCAAGAGTTTATACAGATAAAAAAACAGATAAAGATTGGAAACCAAAGAACTATGAAGGTAATTTTGAAGGACTTTTAACTCTAAAAGAGGCATTAGTTCATTCAAGAAACTTGGCAACTATAAACCTTGTAAATGCACTAGGACTAGATAGTCTTTATAAAGAGTTAAAAAAAGATGGATTTAAAGATATACCTTATGATCTCTCTTTATCTCTTGGAAGTTTTGGAATATCTCCTTTGGAATTTAGTGGTTTTTACTCTATGTTTCCAAATTATGGTGTAAAAGTTGAGCCTAGATTAATCAAAAAAGTTGTTGATAGATTTGGAAATGAGACAATATTTGAAGATGAAAAAAAGAGAATTACTTCACCAGAACAAGCCTTTTTGATGGTAGATATTTTGCGTACAACAGTAGAGAGAGGAACAGGTAGGAGAGCAAAAGTAGCTGGTATTGAGACTGCAGGTAAAACAGGAACTACAAACAAAAATATTGATGCTTGGTTTTGTGGTTTTACTCCAGAGATAGAAGTTTTGGTCTGGTATGGTAATGATGATAACTCACCAATGCCAAAATATGAAACGGGTGGCAGAGTAGCAGGTCCTGTATTTTCTCAATTTGTCAAGGGTTATATCGATATTTATCCTCAAACAAAAAGAAAATTTATTCCTCCTGAAGGTGTTATGATGAGAAAAATAAATGGTAGAAATGAGTACTTTACAAAAAGGTCTCCAATGCCACAAACAAATAGTATAGAAGAAAATGAAAGTGGAGGAATGTTGTTTTGAGTGGACAAAAAAGAGCAGATATAAGAGCTGGGTTAAGTGTAAAAATCGTTTTGAAAAAGGACCAAAGAAGTGGAGTTTTAACAAGTGGGATTGTTAAAGACATACTTACAAACTCTCCAACTCACCCACATGGGATTAAGGTTAGATTGACTAGTGGAGATGTTGGAAGAGTAAAGGAGATAGTCTGAAGCTCTATATTGATGGTGATGCATTTCCAAACCTTTTGAAACCTATCGTATTAAAAGCTATTGAAAGGTTAAAACTAAAAACATATGTCGTTGCAAATAAAAAAATAAATATTGGGAAGTCTATACATATTGAGTATATTATAGTAGACCAAGGTGCAGATGAGGCAGATAATCATATTGTTGAGCTTGTAAATGAGGGTGACTTAGTTATAACTGCTGATATACCACTTGCTGATAGACTCATAAGTAAGGGTGCTCATGCAATTGATCACAGAGGAGAGCTTTATAGTGAAGAAAATATAAAACAGTATCTTACTATGCGAAATCTAATGAGTGAACTAAGAGATAGTGGTGAAGTTACAGGTGGACCTGCACCTTTTAGTAAAAAAGATGCAGAGGGTTTTGCAAATCAGCTAAATGCTTTTTTGCAAAGAAGAAAATAGTAGATTTAGAGGTACTCTTTATATGCTAATGATTTTTTTCTCTGCTAGACACATTGCAACGCCTTTTTCATAGTAGGCAGCTTCATTTATAAATAGGGCATAAAGTCCGTCCAAATCACTATAGCATATATATTCTCCATCAAGAGTAACAAAAATTGGATCTCCCTTTTTGAGTTTATAATATCCATTTTCTTGTAAGTCTGGATGTACCATTGCCTCAATGTTGCCATCTTTGTCTCTTGGAAAATCAACAGATTTAACATTGTCATAAATCTCTATTTCTGTATAGACCTTTTTAAGTTTTTCGTTATTATAAAGTTCAAAAAAGTTTAAAATTGTTTGGATAATTTTTTCTGTTTCAAAAAACATATCTGCTCTTAAAACTCCTTGTGGAATTGAGCCTACTTCTATGGTAAATCCACTAGGAGGGATAGAACTTACAAAAGAGGTATCTCCAGTGTCCCCCTTCCAGCTAAATATATGAATTTCTGGTATACACTCTTTAACATATGCAGCCACTTGCCATGAAAGTTTATCTTCAGTGCTAATACAAATAGATAGACCCATATTAGATGTTGTTGAGTGCAAATCCATAATAAAATCAACATTTGGATTATCACTACCCTTTGGACCTATTTTTTGATTTATCTCTTTTGCTAGTATGTCTTCATATGTATCAAGGTCTGGATTGTTTAACCCATCTTTTGTAAATGTGCGGTTTAAATCTTTATCTATATATCTAGTACATTGTTTAATTGCTTCTAAATTTGTATGCATAAAAATAGTTTTAAAACTATCTCTTTTTACCAAGTCGGGGTTTTTTGTAAATTTATTTATAAGATAAACACCGGTTAGTTCATTGCCATGAGTACCACCAGTAATGGCTATTTTATTGATTTGTTTTTTCATAAATATGCTCTTTTTTTAATTTCGTTTAGTATATTACAATCATTTATGCTGTGTCAAATAATTCTTAATTATTGTATATATAAAAAAAATTTATCACTAAAATTTTAATATATTTTAAGTACTTATCTTTTATAATGGCTATATAATCCTAATTGTATGATTTGGGAATAATAAAAGGATAAATATGATTGATAATATTGATAAGTTATTGGAAAAATATAGCTCTCAGATGTATCTAGACTTAGAAGAGATTGTAAATATAAATAGTTTTACAACTAATATAGATGGTATAAAAAAGGCATCTAAAAGTCTAATAAGTATTGCAAAAAAACATGATATTTGCTTAGAAACTGTATTTTCATCAAAAAAGTCTAGGCCACATTTAATGTATGGAGATGAGAAGAGAAAAGACTATTTTGCATTTATTGGTCACTATGACACTGTACATACTCCAGCAAGTGACTTTAATAGATATGTTGAAGATAATGACCTTATTAGAGGACCTGGAACAAATGATATGAAGGCAGGAGTGATTGTTGCTTTATACTCTTTGGTAATTTTAAAAAAATTATATCCAAATGAGGATATACCAATAAAAATACTTTTTAACTCTGATGAAGAAATTGGTTCACTAGATTCTCAAGAGATTATAGAGTCTCAATTTATAGGTGCAAAAGCAGGATTTGTGTTTGAGCCAGGAAGACCTAACGGAGAGATAGTTACACAAAGAAAAGGTATAGCAACTTTAGATATAGAAGTTTTAGGGAAACCAGCGCACTCTGGTGTTGCTCCATGGGATGGTATAAATTCTCTTTTAGTCTCTTGTGATATAGTAAAAAAACTAGAAGAACTAAATGATTATAAAAAAGGCATTATAGTAGGCTGTAATCAGCTTAGTTCAGGTGTTGCAAGAAATGTAGTTCCAGCCTATAGTAAAATAGTTGTTGATGTTAGATTTGAGGCGATGAATCAAAAAGAGGTTTTATTTCGCAAAATAGAAGATATCTTGAATGAAAAAAATAGTTTAGGTGCCAAAATAAAATATGACTTAAAACTAAACAGACCACCTCTAGAGAAATGTAGCGAAGCTATAAAAATTGCAAAACTATATAGAAGTACATCAGAAGAATTAGGATATAAATGTGATGAAATAAGTACTGGTGGAGGATCTGATGGTAATTTTTTATCAGCTATGGGAATACCAACAATAGATGGATTAGGGGCTATTGGTGATTTTAGTCATACAAAAAAAGAGTATATTAAAAAAGAATCTCTTATTTATAGAACGAAAATTTTTGTCTTATTTATAATAAAATTGATGCAGAAAGACTAATCTATATTTATATTTTTTAGGTATTCACTAATTTTTGGGATATTGTCTTTTCTGCACACGAGACAAGTTGGTATCTCAAGAATGTTTTTATCGACAACAGTTGTTTTTAGTTTATCTATGTAACCATATTTTTCAACAATAATCCTGGGAATGATTGCTCTACCCATGCCCAGTTCTATACATGAGAGTATTACTTCAAAATCAGCAATTTCAATTAGATCACAATCATATATATTGATATGTTCATAGTATGTTTTCATTGCATTGTGATAAGCACAGTTCTCTTCATATGCTAATATAGTGTTATTTTGAATTTTTGTATCCTTTTTTTCTAAAAAAAGAAGTTCATTATGAAATTTTTTTAAAACTAATATATCCTTATTTTTTGGTACATGATTTATAAAACCAATGTCAATTTTGTAGTCTAGTAGCAATCTTATAATAGGTAGTTTAGTTTTTATTACAAGCTTTAGTTCAATATTGGGGAAATCTGTATTTAAATTTTTTAAAAAAGGAATTAATCTTTTACTAGCATTTGAGTGAGTAGATGCTACTACTAGAGTTTCTTGTAGATTAATATTTTTCATTTGCATTTGAACTTCTTTAAATTTTTTCTCTAGCTCACATGCAAGAGGAAAAAGTTTTTCTCCCTCTTTTGTTAGTATTACGCCTTTTGGCACTCTATGAAAAAGTTTGTGTCCTAACTGTTTTTCAAGTTGCTTGATTCTTAGTGTAACATTTGCTTGGGTCACTTTTAATTTTTTTGCTCCTAGAGTAAAACTTTTACTTTTTGTAACAGCTATAAAAATTTTTAAAAGGTTAGAATCCATGTAAACTCCATATATAATTGTTCAGAAGGTTCAATTATATATCATATAAGCTAAAAGTTACTACTATTGCATTTAGTATAAATTTTTTTTATATGGACAATAATTATAAGTAATTTGACATGAAAATATTTATTATATATACTTATTGTAATTCAAAAAAAGGAGTTTTTATGAAGAAAATAATAATGGGGCTAGCTACAGTTGCTCTACTATGTTCTGTCGGAAATGCTAAAACTTTAAAAGTTGGTTTGGCATCAGGTGCTTTAAGTATGGATCCATACGCTCACAATGAAACAGCAACAAATTCAATTCTTTCAAATATATTTGATGCTTTAATATCTTTTGATAAAGATATTAACACTCATCCAGGATTGGCAGTTTCGTGGACTAATCCTGAACCTACAGTGTGGATTATGAATCTAAGAAAGGGTGTTAAATTTCACAATGGAAGTGATTTTAATGCAGATGATGTTGTTTTCTCTTTCAATAGAGTAAAAACATGGAATAAATCAGGCTTCAAAGGAAAAGTTAGTGCTATAGATTCAGTTGAAAAAATAGATGACTATACTGTTAAGTTTATAACAAAAAAACCTTATCCTGTGTTTTTAAGAAAGCTAACATATGTAAATATATTAGATAAAGAGACACTTGAGGGAAAAAGTGATCAGTGGATTGGACTAAATCCTATTGGAACAGGTCCATATAAACTCACTTCATGGAGTAAGGGTGATCATATAAAAATGGATGCAAATAAAGATTACTGGAGAGGTGTAGCAAAATTTGATAAAGTCCTTTTTAGACCATTAACAAATAATGCTACAAGGGTTGCAGCAATTCTTAGTAATGAAGTTGATATTATAAATAGAGTTCCTGTTGTTGATGTAAATAGAGTTAAAAATAACGATAAGTTAAATTTCTTTGTTCAGCCAGGATTGAGATTGATATATTTGCAAATGGATCAAGATAGAGATAAATCTCCATACATTAAGTCTCATGACGGTAAGAATCCTCTAAAAGATGTTAGAGTAAGGAAAGCTATATATTATGGTATAAATGAAGATGCAATTGTTAAGTATGTTATGAAGGGTTTTGCAAAACCTGCAGCTCAACTCAGTCCAAGTGCTGTATTTGGTTATGACCCAAGCATAAAAAGACCATCATATAATCCAAAAAAAGCTAAAGCACTTCTTGCAGAAGCTGGCTATCCAAATGGTTTTGAAATTCAATTGGATTCACCAAACAACAGATATATTAACGATGCACAAATTGCTCAAGCAGTTGCTTCCTCTTTAGCAAAAATTGGTATAAAAGTAAAAGTTAATGCAACTCCAAAATCAACATTCTTTAAAGAGACAGGAAAGCTAAATACAAGCTTTTTCTTAATCGGATGGGCAAGTAGTGATGGTGATGCTAGTTCAATCTTAGATGGTTGTGTTCATACATATGATGCAGAGACAGGATATGGAAGATATAACAGAGGAAGATATTCTAATCCAAAAGTTGATGCTCTTATCGAAGAATCAGCTGGTATTATGGATCCAAAGAAGCGTTTAGAGGTGCTTAGAGCTGCACAGAAACTAGCTATTGTTGATGATCAAAACTTCATACCTCTTCACTATCAAGTAGATATTTATGCATCTAGCAAAGATATTCAATTTGAGACAAGAGTAGATAGCCGCATCTGGGCTTATGATATAAAATAAAACATAACCTCACTCTAAAAGAGTGAGGTTACCCATGGAAAAATTATGACAAAATATATTTTAAATAGACTTTTTCACTCTGCCTTAGTAATGTTTACTATTAGCTTTATAGTATTTTTTATAATGTTTAAAGCTGGTGACCCTGTTGAGCTTATGCTTCCACCTGATGCAACTCAACAAGATGTAGTTGACATGAGAGCTGCCTTAGGGCTTGATAAATCGTTTATTGTGCAGTATCAAAAGTTTCTTGTTAATGTTTCAAAAGGAAATTTAGGAAATTCATTTATATATGGACAACCTGCATTAGATATTGTATTTGAAAGAATGCCTGCTACTATGGAGTTAGCAGTTATTGCTATGTTTATATCGGTACTAGTAGGAATACCACTAGGTATTATCTCTTCTATAAAACCTAACTCTATATTAAGTAGGATTATCATGTTTTTTTCTTTAGCAGGTATTTCAGTGCCTGTTTTTTGGACTGGTATGATACTCGTACTTATATTCTCTGTTATTTTAGGTGTTCTTCCTAGTTCTGGAAGAGGGGAGGTGTACCTGTTTACAAGTGCTTTTACATGGGATGGTATTAAGCATCTTATTATGCCAGTTGCAACTTTAGCCGTTTTTCAATTAGCTCTAATTTTAAGGCTAACAAGAACGGGTATGATGGAAGTTTTAATGCAAGATTATATTAAACTAGCAGCTGCAAAGGGAGTTCCTCGAAAAGTTATAGTTTACTATCATGCATTAAAAAATACACTTATTCCTTTAATAACAATTATCGGTATTCAGTTTGGACAATTAGTAGCCTTTACAATAGTTACAGAGACAATATTTGCATGGCCAGGAACGGGAAAACTAATAATAGATTCTATACAAAATTTAGATAGACCAATAGTAGTTGCCTATTTACTAGTTATATCCTTTATTTTTGTAGCTATTAACTTTGTAGTAGATGTTTTATATACATTTGTAGATCCAAGAGTGAGGGTATGATGAAACTATTTAAAAATAAGATATTAATAGAGTATTTTGAAGATAAGTTAGCAGCAGCAGGTCTTATTGTATTTTTAATACTTGCAATATTTGCAATTGCCCCATCACTATTTTCTTATCAAAATCCATATGATTTGATGCAGCTATATTTGGAAAACAGTTTTCAAGCTCCAAATGCAAACTTTTGGTTAGGAACGGATGAGCAAGGAAGAGATATCTTCTCGGCAATCATGTATGGTCTTAGGGTTTCATTGTATGTTGGCTTTGCTAGTACTATTTTATCTGTTATTATCGGCTTTACACTTGGTTTAATATCTGGATATTATGGTGGATGGATTGATACTATTATTATGAGAATAGCTGATATTCAGCTCTCTTTTCCTGCAATTCTTATTGCTTTAATCATAATGGCACTATGGGGTGCTGGTGTTGGTAAAATAATTATTGCAATCACAATTGTAAACTGGGTTTACTATGCAAGAACTGCAAGAGGTGTGGTGCTTAGTGAAAAAGAGAAGGATTATGCACAATCTGCAAAAGCATTGGGTATGAGTAATTTTTCTATAATATTTAAAGAAATTATGCCAAACACAACAGCTCCAATCATTGTAATTGCAACTGTAAGAATTGCAGTTGCAATTATACTTGAAGCGACACTTAGCTTTTTAGGATTAGGTGTTCCTATAACTGAGCCATCATTAGGATCTCTCATATCCAATGGATATCAGGTTCTTTTTAGCGGTTATTGGTGGACTTCTGTTTTTCCAGGTATTGTTTTAATGATATTAATAATCTCTATAAACCTTATAGGTGATAGAACTAGAGATATAATGAATCCGAGGTTAAAAAGATAATGGCACTACTAGAAGTAAACAATTTACATACACATTTTTTTACAAGAAATGGGATTATTAAAGCCGTAGATGGTATTAGTTTTTCAATAGAAAAAGGTGAGATACTAGGTATAGTTGGAGAATCTGGAGCAGGAAAATCTATAACAGGGTTTTCTATGCTTGGACTTATCGACCAACCAGGTAAAATAGTCAGTGGAGAGATAATTTTTAATGGTGTGGACTTGGTGAAAAAAAGTGAAAAAGAGCTTCAAAAGATAAGAGGTAATGAGATAGCAATGATATTTCAAGACCCCCAAACTTCACTAAATCCTGTTATTAGTATTGGCGATCAACTTATGGAGGCAATACTCTATCATAATAAAAAAGCATCAAAAAAAGATGCTTATAATGCTAGTGTAGATATATTGAAATTAGTTGGACTACCAGCAGCAGAAAAAAGGATGAAGAGTTATCCTCACCAACTCTCTGGTGGTATGAAACAAAGAGTAGTCATTGCAATGGCACTTCTAAACAATCCAAAATTGTTAGTTGCAGATGAGCCAACAACTGCACTTGATGTTACTATTCAGGCACAGATACTTTATCTTATGAAAAAGCTTAGCAAGGATTTTGATTCTTCGTTGATTTTAATTACCCATGATATAGCAGTCGTTTCGCAGTTATGTGACAAGATAGCTGTAATGTATGCTGGACGTATAGTTGAATATGGTAAAAAAGAGGATATTATATTCAACCCAAAACATCCTTACACAAAGGGCTTAATTGAATGCTTGCCGAAACTCAATGATGACAAAGAGAGACTATATCAAATTCCAGGTATTATGCCATCACTTCTTTCTCTTCCTGAAGGATGCTATTTTAAGGACAGATGTGAGTTTGCAGATAAAGAGTGCGATGTCTATCCTGATCAACAAGATATAGAGGGAAGGAGAATATTTTGTCACAAAGTGAAGTAAAATTACTAGAAGTTAAAAATGTAGAAAAAATCTTTTCTGTTAAAGTAGGTACATTTGAAAAAAAAGATCTTCATGCTTTAAATAAAGTAAGCTTTGATATTTTTAAGGGTAAGACTCTATCTTTAGTCGGTGAGAGTGGTTGTGGTAAAACAACTATTGGAAAGGTCATATTAGGACTTTATAAGGCGACAAATGGCTCTGTAATGTTTCAAGACAAAGATATAGCACAATTATCCCCTATTAAAAGAGGCTCTATACAAAGTGATGTTCAGATGATTTTTCAAGATCCATATTCGTCTTTAAATCCTAGAAAAAAAATAAAAATTATTTTGGAACAACCCTTAAAAATTCATACAAAAATGAATAAAAAAGAGAGATTAGAAACAATACTTTCTCTGTGTGATGATGTTGGAATTGATCATACTTATTTGGAGAGATACCCTCACCAGTTTTCAGGAGGGCAAAGACAAAGAATAGCAATTGCACGAGCAATGGTACTAAAACCAAAACTTATTTTGGCAGACGAGCCCATATCGGCACTAGATGTGTCTATACAAGCACAAATCTTAAACTTAATGATGGATTTAAGAGAAAAATATAAAATGACAATGCTTTTTATAACTCATGATATTAGTGTTGTAAAACATCTAAGTGATTATGTGGCTGTAATGTATTTAGGTGAGATTGTTGAATATGCTTCAAAAAAAGATTTATTTAAATCTCCACAGCATCCATATACAAAAATGCTATTTTCTACTGTTCCAGATATTCATACACCATTAATGACGGATAGTGTTTTAAAGACGGGAGAGATACAAAGTCCAATAGATTTACCAACCGGATGTTTCTTTGCCAATAGATGTCCTTATAAAGATAGTTCGTGTGATGATAAGCATCCAGATTTGATTTCAATAGGCGATAATCACTTAGCAAGATGCCCTAAAATTGGTCAATTTTAAATTTGAAAAAAAATAATATAGACTATGAAAAGGTATTAAAAGAGATAGAAAAAGAGGTTTTGCCTTTTATGTGTGATGGAGAAGTTGCAAGCTACATTGCACCACTAGCAGGTGTTAATCCTAATCAATTTGCTATGAGTTTGCAGTTTTTAGATGGAAGGGAATATCACAAAGGTGCGAGCCAAAAGAAATTCTCAATTCAAAGTATTTCTAAAGTTTTTAGTTTTGCACATATTATGAAGCTATATAAAGGTGATTTGCAAAATCGTTTGGGGCTAGAGCCATCTGGCAATCCATTTAATTCTTTGGTCTTATTAGAGTATGAAAATGGAGTTCCAAGAAATCCATTTATAAATGCAGGAGCTATAGTTGTAGCAGATATGCTGATTAGTTATTACAAGAACAATACATTTGATAAGGTTTTAGAGCATATTAGGCTTGTTGGCGATACTCTTAATGTTGATTTTGACAATGGGCTATATCAGTGTGAAAAAATCAGTGGGTATAGAAACTATTCAATGGTAAATATGATGAAAAGCTTTGGTAATATCAAAAATAGTATAGATGATGTTATGAGTCTCTATTTTAAACTTTGTTCTATAGAAATGAATACAAAAGAGTTATGCAGAACAATGCTTTTTTTAGCGAACCACGGAGTTAATCCAATTACAAAAGATGTTTTTTTGACTTCTTCTCAAGCAAAAAGGGTTAATGCACTTATGCTTACATGTGGACATTATGATGCTTCAGGAGATTTTGCCTATAGAGTTGGAATCCCTGCTAAAAGCGGAGTAGGAGGAGGTATTGTGGCTATAATACCTGGCTTGATGTCACTTTGTGTCTATTCTCCAAGACTTAATAAAAAAGGTAATTCTTTAGTTGGAACTAAGGCTTTAGAGCTATTTACAACAAAAACTGGATTGTCTATTTTTTAGGTATAAATAGAGCTTAAATTACAAAGTATTTATGAGCTTCTTCTCTTGTTGGAAGTGGAGTAGTTTTTAATATTTTTTCTCCCATATGTACACTGTATTGCGTTGATATGTCTGTTTTGGCAAATGTAAGCACAATTCTAGCTGCTAAATTGAAGTCTTCTTCATCGGCACTATTAGATAGCAGGGCAAATGGTCCTGGTATTTCATCGGCCTTAATTTTTATATATTTATGGTTTATAGCTTTTTCAAGTAGTTCATTTTCATTTTTATCTCTTCCAATAACAAGTTTTGATCCATTTGGTAGTCTTAGATGTCTTCCATTTTTTAGTACATCTATATCCTCAACTTCAAGATCATTATGCTCAATAAATTCACGCATTTTTTTTGTAAAGTTGATGTCTGTTAGAAGACACCCACCACCAGGACTTTGAAAATTCTCCCAGCCAAATTCTGCTGCAAGTCTTAGTTGTACCTCTCTACTTCTTCCACTAATATCAAGTAGTTTCTCTCTATCAACCCAGCCCTCTCTTTCTGGTTTTGTAATTTCCATATTTTTTGCACACATTGGACGAAGGATTAAGTCCTCTTCATCAAGAGCTAGTTTCTTTACAAGCCCAAGAGCTTCTGAGCGCTGACTCATTGGGCGTTGACCAAGCACTTCACCTGTTACCATAAAATCTGCATCTAGTTCCGTTAAGTACTCCTTGGCAATACGAAACATAAAGCCATGGCAGTCAATACAAGGATTAAAATGTTTTCCATAGCCATATTTTGGATTGAAAAGTACTTTTTTCAAGTAATCATCTCGCACATCTAAAACTAAAAATTTTGCTCCCGCAAGTTCTGCTCTCTCTCTCATAATATCACTTACATCAGTTCTGCTTCCAAACCCTATATTCATATTGATTGCAGTTACTTTTATACCCTGCATTGTCATGAGTTTAATTGCAATCATACTATCAAGTCCACCGCTGAAAAGTGCTAATGCATGGTATTGTTTTTTATTGTCTTTCATATTTTACTAATTTTCCTTGTTTTAATTTAAATATCTTTTCTTGAATTTTTCGTATCAAAAAACTCTTGTTTTTATAGTCCTGATTAGAACTTTTTACTTTTGCAAGCTCAGAGTTATAAAAGCTTGCCAAAAAGTTAATCATAGATGCATTTAGTTCATCTTCGTCATAGACTTTAATATCATCTCTAAGAAGAATTTTTCTTAAACTTGGGTGATCAATATGGTTGTTTAAGATAGCAAGTAGCTCCATATTATGAGTTTTAAACATACTAGCATCTATTGTATCTAAAACCATATCAATAAACTTGGGCTTTGTCAATAAGGTCTTAATAATAGTAAGCTCCAAAGTATCTTCAAACACTCTTTTTTGACCTCTTAATCTATTTGATTGATGAGTCTGTACTTTCACTAGATTTTGGTTTATATTTAGTATTCCTGAGAGAACACCACTATAACTTCCAGCAATGGAGCTAGGCAGAGTTTTTAGATAGCTACTTCCTTCTTCTAGTGCTTTTTGTTTGTCTTGTGGATTGTGTAAGTCATATTTTTTAACTAATTTTTCAATGGTAAATTCAATAAAAGGTTGTGGATTTAAAAATAGTTTATTTAGCTTTTCGCTCTGCCCATTTTGCACCATATCGGCAGGATCCATTCCTTGTCCAAAAAGAACAACTCCACCGTCTATACCAGTTTGACTTAGCATTGTTGATGCTTTTAATGCAGCGTTTATACCTGCACTATCACCATCATATGCTAAAATTACCTTTGGATTTCCTCTGCTAATTAGCGGTATATGCTCTTTTGTAAGAGCGGTACCAAGAGTAGCAACTGCATTTGTAAATCCAGCTTGATGGAGCATAATTACATCAAGATATCCCTCTGTAACTATAATTGCTCTATTTTGATATATGCTGTCTTTTGCAAAATTGTAACCATATAGTAGGTAAGATTTATTAAAAAGTTTTGTCTGAGGAGAGTTGACATATTTGGCTTGGTGTCCTGTAATGGTTCTGCCTCCAAAACCTACTATTTTTCCACTTGCACTTCTAATTGGAAATGTGATTCTTTCAATGAATCTTGCAAAGTTTCTACCATTTTCACCAATACCAGCTACTCCAGCTTCCACTGCTTCACTAATACTATATCCATTTGAGCTTAAAAAGTTAAGGTTTTCGGATGAGCTAGGTGCATAACCTAGCTCAAATTTTTCTATACTAGCATCTCCTATGCCTCTTGTTTTTATATAATCAATAGCACTCTTTTTTAAAGCTAAGTTTTTTTTAAAAAAATTATTAATATTCTCAAGTAGTTTTCTGTCTTCTTTAATTTTACCATCATTAGAGGTATAATCAAGTGAAAAATTGTACATTGATGCAAGTTTTTCTATACTTTCTGGGTAGCTTAGCTTTTCATATTCCATGACAAATTTAATACAATCTCCACCAGCTCCACAACTAAAGCAGTGATATATCTGTTTTGATGGACTTACAACTAAGCTTGGATTGCTATCATCATGAAAAGGACAAACACACTTCCAGTTTGCACCATTTTTTTTGAGCTCCAAGTAGTTTCCTACTACATCAACAATATCAAGGCGTGATTTGAGATTTTCTATCGAATTATTATCTATCATAAAGCTATTATACAAAATTCGCTATAATAATCTCCTTTACACAACGGAGGTATTTATGGGTAGTATGTTTTTAGAGTATCGAGACCCAATGGTTGGTATTATTATTCTTTTTGCTACTATATTTGTAATCTCATTTGTAAACTATTGGTGGGGTGCATATAAAAGCAAAGAGGAAAAAGCTGGCATAGAAGATTTTATTAAAAGATTTGAAATAGTAAGTGATGAGAGCGAATTTAAATCACTTTTAAAAGATAAAACAATCCCACTAGAATCATTGGTTTTATTGGCACACGGCTATGCAAAGAGTGGAAATTTTGAAAAGGCCATAGGACTATATCTCTTAGCATTAGATAGGACTAAACACAGGGAAGAGAAAAAATATATATTAAGTGAGCTTGGAAAAACCTATTTTAATGCTGGTTTTTTAAGAAGAAGTTGTGAAATATTTTTAGATTCATTAAAACTTCATCCAAGAAATGAAGAGTCTTTAAAATATTTAAGTGTAAGTTATGAAAAACTAAAAGAGTATGATAGGGCAATAGAGGTTTTAGATTCTCTTGAGGAGCTTGGTGCAAAAGTAACAAAACAGAGAGACTACCTTACTGTTTTATCAATTAAATATGATTATAAGTTGAGTGACAAAGAGAAACTCAAAAAGATGATTAAAATGATAGATAAAGCACCATTTGTAGAGAGAAAAGTATTTGAGTTTTGGCAGATTACAAGGGCAGAAGTAGATATTGAACTTTTTGAGACATTTAATCATAAAAGACTTTTAGATCTTTTATGGATGTCAGATCCAGATTGGTTTGATATCTCTACATGTAAAGCACCCTTGCTTAAAGAGATAAGCTCTGCAAAAGGTCTTTTAAATGAGAAAATAGAGCATTATGAATATTTTGAGTTAGAGGTCTTATCAAAACTTAGCTCAGTTGGATATGAAAAAGCGGGTTTGAACTTTGAGTACATATGTGATGATTGTAAGAGTAGCTTCCCTGTACACTCTCACAGGTGTCCAAACTGTCAAGCAATTGCAAGTGAACATATTGAGCCAGTTTTATCAAAATCGAGCTATCAAGATAGTGTATCATTTCAATAAAGGAGAAAAAATTGAGTAAATCATTAGAAAATTTACAAAAGCGTCTGGGTTATCAGTTTGAAAATCAAAACCTGATAATCGAGGCACTTACGCATAAGAGTTATAAAAAACCTTATAACAATGAGAGGTTAGAGTTTTTAGGGGACGCAGTACTTGACTTAATCATAGGTGAGTATCTGTTTTTTAAGTTTCAAAATGTTCCAGAAGGAGATCTTTCGAAACTTAGAGCCTCTTTGGTTAATGAAAAGGGATTTGAAAAATTGTCCCGTATTTTAAAGCTTGGGGAGTGCATATACCTTTCAACTGCTGAAGAAAACAATAAGGGAAGAGAGAAACCTTCTCTTCTTTCTAATGCCTTTGAGGCCGTTGTTGGGGCATTATACCTTGAAGCTGGACTAGAAAGAACTAAATCAATTGTGATTCCTATTTTGGAGTCGGCATATGCTAAAATAGACCTTGAGAGCATATTTAGAGATTATAAAACAACATTGCAAGAGTATACTCAAGCCCATCAAGGCATAACTCCTGAGTACATTATGGAGCGCTCTTTTGGTCCTGATCACAAAAAAGAGTTTGAGATTTCTGTTAATATACATGGCAAACAGATATCAAAAGCCCTTGGAAAGAGTAAAAAAGAGGCTCAACAAAATGCAGCTCAAATTGCACTAAAAATATTAAGCAAGGGTAACTAATGTCTAACCATTTTGGTAGAAAATTTACATTTACAACTTTTGGAGAGTCTCATGGCAAGGCTTTAGGCTGTGTGATAGATGGTGTTCCAGCAGGTCTATGTATAGATGAGGAGTTTATTCAAAGTGAACTAGACAGAAGAAAACCAGGTCAAAACAAGTTTGCAACTGCAAGAAGAGAGGGCGATAAGGTAGAGATTTTAAGTGGTGTTTTTGAGGGTAAATCAACAGGAACACCTATTGCCCTTGTCATTTTCAATGAGAATCAAAAAAGCAGAGACTATGAGAATGTAAAAGATATATTTCGTCCAGGTCATGCTGATTTTACTTACTTTTACAAGTATGGACTTAGAGATTATAGAGGTGGAGGAAGAAGTAGTGCTAGAGAGACAGCAGCTAGAGTAGCAGCTGGTGCAATAGCAAAGCTAATGCTAAATCAAATAGGTCTACATGTAAAGAGCGGAGTTTGTGAAATTGCAGGTATAAAAGCTGAAAACTTGGACTTTAATTATGTGCAAAATAGTGAAATATATGCGCTTGATTGCAAGAAAGAGCAGAGCTGGAAAGATGCGATAATTGGTGCTAAAAATTCTCATGACTCTGTTGGTGGAGTTGCACATATAAAAGTTGAAGGAGTACCAGTTGGACTTGGAGAGCCACTTTATTATAAATTAGATGCTATCTTAGCAGAGGCTATGATGGGAATCAATGGCGTAAAAGCAGTCGAAATTGGTGAGGGATTTAACTCCTCTTCTCTAAGAGGTTCTCAAAACAATGACAATATCAAGCAAGATGGTTTTGTTACAAATCATAGCGGAGGAATACTAGGAGGCATAAGCAACGGGGAGCCAATAGACTTAAGAGTCTACTTTAAACCAACACCATCAATATTTATAAATCAAGATACTGTAGATACTTCAAATAAAGAGCAAAATTGTGCTTTAAAAGGGAGGCATGATCCTTGTATAGCAGTAAGAGGGAGTGTGGTTGCTGAGTCTATGACAGCATTAGTTTTAGCCGATATGGTTCTACTTGGTATGAGTTCAAGAATTGAAAATGTCAAAAAAGTTTTTTCTTAGTTTTTTACTCTTTTTTACTGTTACTATTGTTCTGTTTTTTACTATTGAATATATGCTTGAGGATAAACCTGTTACTAAAAAAGTAGATATTATTAAAAAAGCAGATATAGTTAAAAAGAGTTATAAGTATAGAAAGTATCTACATGTAGAGCAGTTTTATAAAGAGATTACAAAAGATGCTATAGAAATCGGTATGAAATACAATGTACCACCACCAGCACTTTTAGCAATTGCAGGAGTAGAATCAGGATATGGAAGGGGCTATGTTGCTCATATAACTGGCAATATACTAAGCCTTGGTGCCAACTCAAATGAACCAGAACTTCCTGCTTTGTACTTACCAAACCTAAAAAGTGATAGTTCCAAAGTGCTTTTTGGTGCACAGATATATAAGTATAAGGACGATGAACTTATATGGAAAAATAGGCCCAATAGTTTAAAAAAAGACTATAGGCCAAAAGGTATTGCAGGTAGTCCAGAGTTTTTAGACTACTTAGATACTAACCCATCTAAAAAAAGAGAAGCACACTATACTTGTATGGAAGATTTTGCAAGTAAATGGATAAGCCTTAGTAAAAAGTTTAAACCATTCGTTGATGCGAGAAAAATGCTAGATGAACAGGTAAAACTTCACTCGAAAGAGATTTTGTTCGATAGAGATCTAAATATAAAGTTTATTTATATGATTGGTGGAAAAGAGAATTCGTTTAACTATCGTAAATCTTGGCCTAAAAAAGTTGTAAATATTATGGACAATGTAGGTTTACTAGATCTTACATATTCTCTACATGTAGAGGGCAAGACTTTTAAAAATGCTTGGGCACTTTAAAGAGATATAAAATTTACCAAGATAATAGGAGTTATTATCTTGGCTTAATAAATTAGAGTACAAGTATCTTATCGCTACAAGATATTGTGCCTTCTTGTGTAACTTTTGCAAAAATACCTCTATCTTTTTTCAACAGAAGAGGTAGTTTGCTATCTATACATGACAATGTTTTACAAATAGGGCATTTTTGACTAATTTCCAAAATGACATCTCCTATTTGAAGCTTTGCACCTATATCAAGAGAATATGGGTTGAAATCTACCAAAATATTTTCCCCAAGTTCTCCGTACTCTAACTCAATCATATTTTTTTTTGCAAGCTCATAGCTATAGGTAGAAGATATTAAAACTGATCGTTTTATATTCTTTCCATGATATTTATCATTTACTACACCACCAAGGTCAAGCTTTAAGTTATCACACTCTTTTTTTGCTCTAAATAGTTTTAATATATTAGACATTTTTTATCCAGCTCTTTATGTTACATCTTTTTTTCATAAGGGTTAACAGGAAGTGCGCTCAAAGGAAGATTTTTTCTTCTCTCTATTTTATCATCAGGTGCATAGTTAGTAGCAAGATAATCTAAAATAGATTTTTCAGTTGCAGGATCAAATTCCCAAAGTCCTTGAGTTTTTTGCATCCATCTGATCATATCTTTCCATGTGTCTCTACTTCCTCTTTGAAGTGTTATGAACTTTGCACTGTGACAAGCAGTACAGTTAGCGACAACATTTTCAATACCTTTTGCAACAATCAATCCAGTTTCAGGATCAATTGCTGTAATTTTTTTTACTTGTTTAGGTTGAGCCGCATTAACATTAAGTGCAAATAGTGCACTTAATGTTATTAGTGTAAGGATTTTCATAGGTTTTTTCATGAGTTTTTCCTATACAGCTTGTATTGCGATTCTGTGGCAAGAGTTATTCAAGTAACCTCTTGGGTTCCATCCAGGAAGTACCATAGGTTGCTTTTTACCATTGCTATCAGTTGCTCTTGCCCATACTTCATAGTATCCATCAAGTGGAAGGCTAACAGTAGTTGACCATTTTTGCCATGCTAGTCTATTAGGAGCTTTTTCTAATTTAGCTTTTTGCCAAGACGCACCAAAATCAATAGATACCTCTACCTCTTTTACAGACAAGTCTCCAGCCCATGCTTTTCCTCTTACTTCAAATAGTTTTCCAGCTTCTCTATTTACTCCAGTTTTAGGGAATGTCACTATAGATTTAACAGGCATTGATTCAATGACTCTCATATCTTTATTTGGTACTTTTGTACCAGGTGCAACAGGATTTGAAGGTACTCTATATGATTGTCCTGTCATTTTTTTACCATCATGCTGAGTGTCTCTGATAAATATTTTTTTCAACCATTTTCCACTTACTGATGCAGGCCAACCACCAGCAACAAGTCTTAGAGGTGCACCATTTTGATAGTGAATTGCTTCTCCATTTACTTCCCATGCAAGTAGTGTTTCAGGCTCAAGAGCTTTAGATAAAGGAACACCTCTTGAGATAGTATGCTTCTCAGGATCACCACTAAGGTGAGTATCAGCCCCAAGGTAACCAATATAGATGGCTTTTTGAGTAAGTCCCATATCTTCTAGCACATCTTTTAGTCTAACACCAGTCCATTTTGGACATGCTATAGCACCTGTTGACCACTGATTTCCTTTAGCTGGAGGATTAAATTCAGATCTACCATTTCCACCACATTCAATTTGAAGAGCATAAGTATGTGTTTTGTACTTTTTCTTTAAATCTGCTATAGATAGAGTAACAGTTTGTTTTTTTGTTGTTGTACCCTTGTCGGCGATAATTTCAAATGTCCAGCTATCTGTATTTTCTACAGTTGTATTTTCAGCAGGTGGTTGCCCATTGTTTCTTATAAATGCATATTTGTTAGAAGTAAAATCTTCGTCTAGCAAGTGAGGAGGAGTCTCTGCATTAATTGGTCTATCATTAAGATATACTAATCCTGTTTTGCCTTTAACTTTAAATGGCTCATTTGTTGCAGCTAATGCGGCAGGTATAAGACCTCCTGGCATTTTGTCTGCAAAAGGTATTTTTGAACCAACTACTGCTGCCATTGCAATAAGAGCAGATTTTTTTAAGAAACCTCTTCTTGTTTTAGGATCTACTTCTCTTCCAAATACCTCTAAATCCGCTTTTTCTGGGTCTTGTGCATATGCTTCATGAATCCCAATCTCTTTTTTTTCTTCAGTCATTACCAGTCCTTCTTTAAAATATTTCAAACTAATTATTTGAAATTCTTATACTAGTTTAACAGAGTTTTATTAAAATTTTATTAAAATGATGCTTTTTTATTGTTTTTGTATATAATTAATTATAATAATTACCAATTTGCTCATTTTTTCTAGATTTAAGGGTTTTTAGAGGTGCCCTTAAAATAGAGTAGGTTCTCTTAAAGATTTAATTTTAAAACTTTTTCTATGGATTGAAGAGTAACCAAATTTTTCAATCTCCTTTATGTGCAGAGCTGTTCCATATCCCTTATGTTTTTCAAATGAGTAGTTAGAAAAATCACTTGAAATTGAATACATATAGCGATCACGACTTACTTTAGCTAAAATACTTGCAGCACTAACTTCAGCTACACTAGCATCTGCTTTTACTTTTGTTTTAACTCCTTGAACACCAAAAGAGCAATTACCGTCCATGAGTATGTCGCAGTTAGAAAAATGCTCTTTTATAGTCTTTATTGCATACTGCAAGCACCAACTTAGTCCTTTTTTATCTATAGTTGTGTTTTTACAAAAAACAATTTTATAATCTGCATTTTTTTTGATTATATCAAATAACAATTCTCTCTTCTTCTCACTAATAGCCTTTGAATCACCTATGCCATCTATATCTTTACTTAAAACTACACCAGCTACAACAAGGGGACCAGCAATGCAACCTCTCCCTGCTTCATCAATACCACACAGCATTAAACTTGTATATCTTTCATTGTTACAAGAGTATCAGTTTTAAATTTATGATCTTGTTCAGGATAATCTTTTCTAAAATGTGCTCCACGACTCTCTTCTCGTAGCAGTGCTGACATAGCAATTGTTTTTGCAACCAAAATAGAGTTTTTAAGCTCTATCATTGCCTTTAGAGTAGAAGTTGTTCCATTGTTTGTATTTTTTATCTGTTCTTCTATAACTATAAGTTCTTCAAATGCTTTTTTAATACCATCTTCATCTCTAATTATACCAAGATAATTAAATAAAATTTCACCAATTTGATTTCTTATTTGGTTTGCATTTACTCTTTTTGATTCTTCTTTTAGCTCTTCTATATAGTGAATATCTTTCATGATTTCGTAGTAGTCTACACCATTGAACTTACCCTTTCTATTGGCAAATTTAATCGCTTCATAAGCAGCTATTTTTCCAAAAACTGCTCCTTGTGAAAGTGAGTTTCCTCCTAGCCTATTGGCTCCATTTACGCCATTATCTCCAGCTTCACCAACAATAAAAAGTCCATCTATAGATGTTCTTCCAATTGTATCGGTTTTGATTCCTCCCATCGTGTAGTGAGCAACTGGTGATATAGGAATAAAATCTTTAGTTACATCAAGTTTTTTTAATGTTTTTACTCTTTTTTTTATGCCAATAAGTTTTGTATTGATTAGCTCCTCGGGGAGATGAGTTAGATCTAAGTATACTTTTCTATCTTTTGCAAGCTCTTTATATATCGCCCTTGTTACAAAATCTCTAGTATTTAGCTCATCTACAAATGACTCTCCATTCTCATCTACTAGTCTTCCTCCCTCTCCACGAGCAGCTTCACTAATTAAAAAATTTGAACCATCTAGTCCTGTTGGGTGAAATTGTACAAATTCTAGATTCATCGCTTCAAGTCCAGCACGCAGTCCCATAGCTATGCCATCACCTGTTGCATCTCTAACATTTGAGGTATGATTTTTATAAAGTGATGCAAAGCCTCCACTTGCCAAGATAAGACTTTTTGCTTCACATACAAGTACTTTTTTATTAACTTCATCCAATAGAGTTACTCCTGAGATGATGTTGTCTTTTGTTACGAGATTAATTGCCATATAATTTTTCAATATATCAATCCCATACTCTTTAATTACTCCATATAGAGTTTTCATAATCGCAGCACCAGTCTCATCTGCAGCATGTACTGTTCTTTTGAACTTAGAGCCACCAAATGAGCGTTGTGAAATTTTTCCATTTTTAAGCTTATCAAATGCTACCCCATATTGAGAAAGGTCTCTTACCGCTGCGGGAGCCTGTTCACAAAATATATTGATTGCCTCTTTGTTACCAACACCAAGTGAGCTTTTGTATGTTTCATGAGCATGTTCAAATATACTATCTTTATCTTTCATATTTCCCATTGCCGCATTAATACCACCTTTTGCCATAAATGAGTTATTGGCAGTTGGAGATGCTTTTGTTATTAGTGCTACATTTGCTCCTAGTTCTTTAGCTTCAATTGCTGCTCTCATACCTGATATACCACTTCCAATCACTACAATATCATATTTCATATGCGCTCCTTAGTGTATATTCTACAATATTAAAATAAGAATATACTAAAAAAGCTATAATTTATTAAATATTTATAAAATTTTAGTAATAATGTATAAAATTAATATACAGGAGTCATTATGGGCAGTAAAAGCAAAGTTTCGGTTATCGGGGTTGGCAATGTAGGAAGAGTTGTAGCTTATTCTGTTGCTATGCAGGGATTGGCTCATGAGGTTGTTCTTGTTGGTAGAAATGCAGATAAAGTAAAAGGTGAAGCTCTTGATATGAATCAGGCATCAGCTGCTATGCGTTCACATTCTGTTGTAAAAGTAGCAGAAAGTTATGAAGATATAAAAGATAGTAAAGTTATTGTAATTACAGCAGGACAACCAAGAACTGAGGGTATGAGTCGTGATGATCTTTTGGTTAAAAATGCTGAAATTGTGCGAGATATCTCTGCCCAAATAAAAATTCACGCACCAGATTCAATAGTAATAGTTGTTTCTAATCCACTTGATGTTATGACATATATTGCTCTAAAAGAGACAGGGTTTCCAAAAGAAAGAGTTTTAGGTATGGCGGGTATTTTAGATGCAGCAAGAATGACCCACTTTATACAAGAAAAACTAGGCTATGGTGCAGGGCAGATTAGAGTTAGTGTCGTTGGTGGTCATGGAGATACTATGGTTCTTCTTCCTCGCTTTACAACGGTTGCCGGAGTTCCACTTTATGATTTGTTAAATGAAAAAGAAGTTGATGAAATAGTAGAAAAAACTATTCATGCTGGTGCGGAGATAGTAAAACATATGGGAACATCAGCATATCTAGCACCAGGTAAATCAACAGCTATTATGATAGAAGCAATTTTGAGAGATAAAAAAACAATTTTTTCATGCTCAATTCAAATGGATGGGGAGTATGGATATAACGGAGATGTAAATGGAGTCCCAGTAATGCTAGGAAGTGGTGGTGGAGAGAGAATTATAGAATTTGTATTGGATAGATGTGAAAAAAAGCAGTTTGCAAAGAGTGTTGAATCTGTCAGTGGTGTTATACAGAAGCTTAAAGACAAGGGGTTCTTTGATTCAAAATGATAAAAAGTTAAAGCCAGTGAACTATGGATATTCACAAAGAGTGAATATTCTCTTTTAGTATTTTGTTTATTCCCCCCCCCTTTTTTTTACCTTTTTATATTATATACTTCATTTAAACAAATTATGAAATATAGTTCACCAAAGTCGTGCTTGTTCTTGGATGGCTATATATAAAGGATGGTATAAAATGAAATTAAAATATTTGATATTAGTTTTCTTGTTGATTTCTACACTGAATGCTACACAAAATACTGTAGATACCAATAGTGAAATGGCAAATCAAGAAATGTTTTTAGGAAAAGTGTTAGAGGTTATTCCAGTTCCTGGTTTTAAATATATGAAAGTTAAAACAAACAATAAAGAAATATGGGTAGGCATTATGGATGTTCCAAATCCCTTTAAAGTTTCTAAAGGCGATAAAATAAGCTACGACATATCAACAGTAATGCGAAATTACAAAAGTAGCTTACTCAATAGAGTATTTAAAGAAGTTATTTTTGCATCTAAAGTAACTTTGGTTAATTAATTTTTTATGGGGTATATATGAAGTTAATTGTATTACTATTTGTTTTGTATAGTTCTGTTTTGTTTGCCCAAGTCAATATAGATGAATGCAAGAAGTGTCATGGTGAAAAATTTGAAAAAATTGCATATGGAGTTAGCGAAATTGTTAAAAATATGAGTAAATTAGAAATTGAAAAGGCACTTTTGGCATATAAATCAGGCAAAAGAGATAAGTATGGCATGGGTTTGATTATGAAATTAAGGACTAGATTCTACAAAGTAAACAAACTTAAAGAGATTGCAAAAAAAATTGGAAGATAAGTTAAAGCAGAGGGCTTAAAGCCCTCTATTATTTAGCAAGAGTAAGTTGATTTGAATTCAAATGCTGTTGGTCTTGCTTCATCTGGCCAAACTTGAGTTTCAAATTTGTAGTGTTGGTATGTGTCTATAAAATCATCGCTCATAACAGGTTTTAAGAAGTCATTGAATCTAATTAGTGATTCTAAAGATCCTCTTAGTGTATGAGGCATCTGCTCGATTCCCTTCTCTCTAATCTCAGCAAGAGTCATTTCAAAAAGATCTTCATCCATTGGACCAATTGGTTCTGTTTTTTTCTTGATTCCATCTATACCAGCTAAAAGAAGAGCAGCAAATGCAAGATATGGACAAGCAGTAGAATCTGGGAATCTCATCTCAGCTCTTACGGATTTTTCACCAGCACCATAAGGTATACGACAACTTGCACTTCTATTTTGTGAAGAGTAAGTCAAGATTGAAGGTGCTTCAAATCCTGGGATTAGTCTTTTGTAAGAGTTAGTAGATGGGTTTGTAAATGCAGCAACTGTTCTAGCATTTGCTAAAACTCCACCTATGTAGTGTCTTGCCATATCACTTAGATTTGCATACTCGCCCTCTTTGTAAAACATATTTTTGCCATCTTTCCAGATAGACATATGTACATGCATACCGTTACCATTGTCACCATAAAGTGGTTTTGGCATAAATGTAGCAGTTTTACCATTTAGGTGAGCTACCATCTTAACAACATATTTGTACTTTTGTACATTGTCTGCTGCTTCAACTAGTGTTCCAAACTTAACACCAATCTCGCCTTGTGCTTGTGCAACTTCGTGGTGAACAACAAAAGTTTCAAGTCCGATTTGCTCCATAACTTGAACCATCTCAGCTCTTAAGTCAACCATGCTATCAGTTGGTTGGCAAGGGAAGTATCCACCTTTTGTTCTAGGACGGTGTCCTGTGTTGAATCCATCAGGGTAAGTTGCATCGTCACTCCACTCTCCCTCTTCTGATTCTACTTTATAGAAAGAGCAGTTTATATCATCTCTAATTTGAACATCATCAAATACAAAGAATTCATTTTCAGGACCAAAATAAGCAACATCACCAAATCCTGTTTCGTTTAGGTGCTCTAGTGCTTTTTTAGCAATACTTCTTGGGCATTTCTCATACATTTGACCTTTGTAAATATCATAAACATCACAAAAAACTATGATAGTTGAATCAGCAGTAAATGGATCTAAAAAAGCAGTTCCAGCTTCCGGCATAAGAATCATATCTGACTTATTTATCGGCTGCCATGCATCTACACTTGAGCCATCGAATGGTATACCATTTTTAAAACTATCTGCATCTATTGAATGCATAGTATATGTTAGATGGTGCCACATACCTTTCATATCTGTAAAGCGAAAGTCTACAAACTCGACTTCATTCTCTTTGCAGTACTCAAAAAACTCTTCAACACTATTGACAAATTTTCCCATGTAATTCTCCTAAAATTATTTTGATATCATTTTATCCAATTAAAGTTAACAATTGATATAAATAATGATTAAAAATTAACCATTATTATATCTCTGTTTACAAATGCAGCACATTTAGTATAGTTATATTTTCTTGCTAACTCATATAACTGATTTTGTTTAAATCCAACCTGTTCTGGTTTATGAGCATCTGATGAGAAGGTGATAGGCACATCATACTCACATAACAACTCCATGATGTCACTACTTGGATATATCTCTTTAATAGGTTTTCTTAAACCAGCAACATTAAGTTCAACAACCATGCCGGCTTTTTTTATCTCTTTAATAGCAGTATTAGCTATGGATTTTATATCTTTTTTTGGTAAAAAATTGAATATTTTTATAAGGTCAATATGTCCAACTATATCAAAAAGATTACTTTTTGCCATCATAGAGATTGCCTCAAAGTACTCTTCCCATATTTTATCTATATTTTTATGTTTATAGTGACCAATAAATTCTGGATTATCAAAACCCCACTTGTCAATAAAGTGAACAGAGCCTATAAGATAGTCTACTTTTGCATTTAAAACTCTTTGATCTATAAAGCCGTCTAAAAAGTCAACTTCATATGCTAGTAGAATATTTATATACTCTTTATACTCCTCTTTGAGAGCTAAAATTGAGTTCTCGTAGTCTTTCATATCTTCAAATTTCATGCGATATTTCATATCAAAATTCATAGGTGCATGGTCACTAAAACCAAAATAATCTATATTATTTTCTATTGCTTTTTCTATATATTCTCTCGATGTACCAGTGGCATGATTGCATAAAGTTGTATGATTGTGTAAGTCTACACTCATTATTTATCCTTTTAAAGTTATATTATATGAAAAATTATATATAATAGAGCTAAAAATTAGACTGATTTAGTCTAACTCTAGGAGATACTAATGACACAAGAAGAACTTGACGCATTGATGGCTGGGGGATTAGATGATGAAGTGACAACAGAAGATATAGCTGAAGATACAGCAGAAGATACTGTTGTTGATGATGTAGATGATGAGCTAAAACTTGAAGAGAAAACAGATGAAGAAGATTCAGAGCTAAAAGAAGCACACGAATACAGAACATCTGCCGATATGTCTTGGCCACCACCACCACCAACAGATGATCACAAGATGGTTTATCAGCTTGATGATGTTACAAAAGACTCCGAAGTAAAAGCTGGAGAAGTTTTTGATAAGCTTGAAGCTATTAATGAATTTATGATGAAAGCAGAAGAGAGTGCCAATGAAGTAATAGCTTTAATAGACTCAAATATAGAACTTTTTTCAACACTATGTGAAAAGTTTCCAAATGTTGAGGAATTTTGTAAAGCATTAGAAGATAATAAAGATATGAAGTCTAAAGTTGAAGGTTTAGTTCAAGCTGCTCAAGATACGGAAGATGAAGTAATGATGACTATGGATATTATGCAATATCAAGATATCCACCGTCAAAAAATTGAGAGAGTTATCAATGTCATGAGAGCACTTTCTAGGTATATGAGTACTCTTTTTGAAGGCAAGATAGATGACGATAAGAGAGTTGGGAGTGCGGTTCACATTGATGGTGATGAGAGTACAGAAAATGTTGTTAGTAATGATGATATAGAAGAGCTTATAGCAAATCTAGGAAAGAAATAATTTGATAAAAACAGAACTACTTGCACCTGCAGGAAACTTTGAAAAGTTAAAAATAGCATTGGCATATGGTGCAGATGCAGTTTATGGAGGAGTTAGTCATTTTTCATTGCGAATAAGAAGTGGAAAAGAGTTTACATATGAAAGTTTTGAAGAAGCGATTGAGTATACGCACTTAAAAGGTAAAAAAATTTATGTGACAATAAATGGTTTTCCTTTTAACTCACAAATAGAGCTTTTAAAAAAACATATAGAGAGAGTTGCTGCTATGAAGCCCGATGCATTTATAGTTGCTGCTCCTGGAGTTATTAGGCTTGCTCGAAAGATTGCTCCAGAGATTCCGATTCATCTCTCTACTCAAGCCAATGTGTTAAACTATCTCGATGCAGAGGTTTTTTATGAGATGGGAGTAAAGAGGATTGTGGCTGCTCGTGAAGTTAGTTTAAAAGATCTTATAGAGATAAAAAAACGACTTCCAAAACTAGAGATAGAAGCTTTTATACATGGGTCTATGTGTTTTGCATATAGTGGGCGTTGTCTTATAAGCTCAGTTCAAAGTGGAAGAGTTTCAAACAGGGGAAGTTGTGCAAATGATTGCCGTTTTCCTTACACTATGTATGCAAAAAATGAAGAAACTGGTACGCTTTTTAAAGTAGAAGAGGATGATGCAGGAACGCATATCATGAATGCAAAAGATTTAAACCTTTCCGCTCATGTAGATGAAATTCTTGCAAGTGGAGTCATAAGTGCACTTAAGATTGAAGGACGAACTAAGAGTAGCTACTATGTTGGAATAACAACAAAAACATATAGAAGTGCCATAGATGATTTTTATGCCGGAGAGTTTGAAAAACAGAAGTATATAGATGAGTTAAATAGTACCAAAAATCGTGGATTTAGTGACGGTTATTTGGTTAGTCGTCCATATGAAAAAAATGATACTCAAAATCTTGAACACTCTATTAGTGAAGGAACTCATCAAGTTGTTGCAGAAGTTACTAGCGATAGCGAAGGAGTCTTGTCCAAAGATAAGCTAGAGCCAAATGTAGAGTATGAGTTAGTTTTGCCTAGCAAGATTGATGAGGTAGAAAATGATATTGGGTACATTAAGAAAAGGGGTAGTAAATATAGTATACTTTTCAAAGAGCTTAAAACCTCAAAGGGAAAAGTTTATGAATCAATCCATAGTGGCAATGTTAATGTAGTGATGACACCGTGTAGGTTACCAGCCTATACATTTTTAAGAAAAAAACTTTAAAGGAATTAGTGAAATGAAATTTGTATCAATTTTAATGGGAAGTAAGAGTGACTATGAAATAGTCTCAGAAGCAGCAAAGATATTAGAGAAGTTTGGAGTAGCACACGAGCTTGTAATCGCTTCAGCTCATAGAAGCCCTGAGAGAACTCATAAGTATGTTAAAGAGGCTGAGGCAAAAGGGGCAAAGGTTTTTATAGCAGCCGCGGGAATGGCAGCTCATCTAGCTGGTGTTGTGGCATCTTTGACTACTAAACCTGTTATAGGAGTACCTATGAAAGGTGGAGCTATGGATGGACTAGATGCTTTGCTTAGCACTGTTCAAATGCCTTCTGGTATGCCAGTTGCAACTGTGGCACTTGGAAAAGCAGGAGCGATGAACTCTGCATATCTAGCAATGCAGATTTTGGCGGTAGAGGATGAAGAGTTAAAAGCAAAGCTTTTAGAAGACAGAATTTTAAAAGCAAAAAAAGTTGAGTCTGACTCAAATGAGGTAGAAGTAAGAGTATAAAGGTGGCAACATGCAAACTTGGTTAGAGATAGAAGAGTTTAGTAAACTTATACATTTAGATATAGCGACTATTGAAGATATGATAGAGCGTGGTAAGTTGAGTGTAAAAGAGGAAGACGGTAAGAGACTTATAGAGGCTTCCAAAGGTACAAGTGAACTTATGCCTATCTCTAAAAAAGTAGAAGTTGATGCAGAAGTTGTCAATCTACCTGGAGCTGATTTTATTGAAAAGACAATCGGGACGATACTTGGTCTTCATGAAAAAGTTATGGATGCAAAAGATGAGACTCTTGATGCCCTAAAAAGTGAAAATCACTTTTTAAAAGAGGCCCTTTTTTCAATGCAAGAGCTTTATGATGAAGACAGAAAGATAGTAGAAACTCTAACAAAACAGCTTGAAACTACACAAGAAGAGTTGGAGTTTACAAGAAGAAAATACAAGCTTATGTGGAATAAAGCTGTAGAAAATTACAAAAAGGACAAGTAGTTGTTAACATTTAGTGAGATGCTTTTAAAGTTACAAACATATTGGCAAGATGAGGGTTGTACTATAGTTCAGCCATATGATATGCCAGCAGGTGCAGGAACTTTTCATAATGCGACATTTTTAAGAAGTTTAGGAAGTAAACCTTGGGCAACAGCATATGTGGCACCTAGTAGAAGACCAACAGATGGAAGATATGGAGAAAATCCAAATCGTCTGGGTGCATACTATCAGTTTCAAGTTCTTATTAAACCAAGCCCAGATAATATTCAAGAAATGTATTTAAAAAGTCTTGAGGCACTAGGTCTAGACTTGAGTAAACACGATATAAGGTTTGTAGAAGACAACTGGGAAAGCCCAACATTGGGAGCATGGGGTCTTGGCTGGGAAGTTTGGTTAGATGGTATGGAAGTTACACAGTTTACTTACTTTCAACAAGTCGGAGGTATCCCTTGTGATCCTATTTCAGTTGAAATTACATATGGGGTAGAGAGACTTGCAATGTATTTGCAAGAAAAAGATAGTGTATATGACTTGGTTTGGAATGAGAACAAACACGGGATTACTACTTATGGAGATGTTCATAAACAGAGTGAATATGAGTTTAGCAAGTACAATTTTGAAGTTGCTGATGTAAGTATGCTTTTAGAGCAGTTTGAAAATGCAAGAGTTGAGTGTAAGCGTTGCCTTGAAGTTGATCTTCCTCTTCCTGCCTATGACTACTGTTTGGTGGCTTCACATACATTTAATGTTCTTGATGCTAGAAAGGCTATATCGGTTACACAAAGACAAAACTATATACTAAAAATCCGTGAGTTAGCAAAAGGTTGTGCTGTGAAGTACAAAGAGGTTATAGATGCAGCTGAAGACAATATATAATATTTTAGATGATTTAAGTCCATTTGAGCTACAAGCTAGTTGGGATAACAGTGGCTTGCAAGTTGGTCAGATGAGCAATGAAGTAGAGAGAGTATATCTTAGTTTAGATGTTGATAGTGCACTTTTAGATGAAGTGGAGCAAAACTCTTTGATTGTTACACATCATCCTCTTATCTTTAAGGGTATTAAGAGGTTTGATAGCTCTATATACCCCTCAAATCTTATAGAGAAAATGATAAAAAAAGATATATCTCTTATATCTATGCATACAAATTTTGATGTTACTCATCTTAACAAATATGTTGTTACAGATGTTTTAGGCTACAAGGTAAGCAATTGTAATGGATATGTTTGTTACTTTGATGTAGATTGTAGTTTTGATGAATTAGCTCTACATGTAAAGAAGTCTTTGGGGCTTGACATATTGAGAGTCGTTGGCAAGAATAGAGAGTTAAAAAGATGTGCTATTACTACAGGAAGTGGTGGCGATATGATAGGCGAGATTGAGGCAGATTGTTTTTTGAGTGGTGATTTTAAATATCATCAAGCATTTGAAGCAAATGAGAATAGTTTGAATTTATTGGACATTGGACACTTTGAAAGCGAGTCCTATTTCCCAGAGTGTTTAGCTAAAAATTTGATTAATTTTCCATTAAAAGCTATAATAACAAATTCAAAAAACCCATTCAACTACAAATAATAAGGTAAAGATTTATGAACAAACACTTAGGACAGTTAATTGAACTGTCAAAAACAGATAAGCAGATAGATGATTTTGGACCCAAAATAGAGGCAATCGAAGCTAAACTTAGAGCATCAGCTGCAAAAGAAAAAGATGTATCTGAGAAGATAGAGGCATTAGAAGAAGAAGTAAAAGAGTGCAAGGTTAAAAAATCTAAAAATGAGCTTCACTTAGCAGAGTTAGCAGACAAACTTGTAGAGTTATCAAAAAAAGGTGCTATTGTTAAGACTGATAAAGAGATTAAGGCACTTCAGCTTGAAGAGGAAATCTCAAAAGAGCAGTGTGAATTTGCTAATGAGGAGATTGAAAGACTTGATAGTATTATTGAATCAAAAGAGTTAGATGTTGAAGAGCTAAAATCTACCCTTGAAGAGATTCAAAAAAGCAGTGAAGAGATTCGTAAATCAATTGAATCAGATATGGTTGAGATAGAAAAACAAAGAACAGAAGTATATGCTGCAAAGCAACAACTAGTTTCTGATATGAGTCAGAAAATACTTACTTTTTATGAAAAAATTAGAAAGTGGGCAGGTAATTCAACAGTTGTTCAAGTAAAAAAACAGGCATGTTATGGTTGTTTTATGAGAATAAATGATAAAACATATGCAGAAGTAATAAGACAAGAAGACATAGTAACTTGCCCTCATTGTGGAAGAATTCTTTATAAAGAAAATGAGGAAGAGCAGGCATAATTTGCTTTTTTTCTACTACTTATTGGTCGTGTTACTTTTTATAGTAGCACTTCCATTTTTGATAATACTCTCTTTTAAACAAAAATACAAAGTTTCACTACCAGCAAGATTTTTTCTAATAAACAATCCACCTTTTAAAAAGAAAGGTATTTGGTTTCATGCTTGTTCTTTAGGTGAAGTAAACTCACTTAAAACAGTTTTCAAAGAGCTAAAAGATGAAAACATAAACTTATCTGTGATAACAGGTACTGGTTTTAAATCAGCCAAAGAAGTTGCTGCTCTACATGTAAGATTTTTGCCGTTTGAACTTTTTTTGCCATTTTGGATAAAAAAACAGAAGACATTGGTAGTGACTGAAGCTGAACTTTGGCCTTTGCTTTTTATAGTCTCAAAGCTGAAGGGTACAAAAACAGTTTTGATAAATGCAAGAGTATCTGATAACTCTTACAAGTCATATCAAAAGATGGCTTGGTTTTACAGATGGATTTTTGCAAGTATTGATGAAGTGTTTGCACAGAGTGAAGTAGATAAAAAAAGACTTGAAGAGTTAGGTGCAAAGAGTGTAGTAGTAAACGGAAACATAAAGACATTTTCAAAGCCAATTGTAACAAAAGAGTACAAGAAGCCAAAGAAAAAAGTAATAGTTATGGCAAGTTCTCATGAGGGTGAAGAGCAAATGCTACTAGAAAATCTAAATCTTAAAAAAGATGAGATGCTAATAGTAGTTCCAAGGCACCCAGAGAGGTTTGAGAGCGTAGATAGACTTCTAAAAGAGTTTAGTAGTGATAGAAATTTAAATTATGCAAAAATAGATGATAATTTGAGAACAGATATAGTGCTTTGTGATAAGATGGGTGAACTAGTTAACCTTTTTGCAATTGCAGATGTGGTTTTGCTATGCGGTTCATTTAAAGATGGCATAGGTGGACATAACCCGCTTGAGCCAGCTTTTTTTGGGTGTAAAATAGTAAGTGGTAAGTACACATTTAATCAAAAAGCACTCTTTTCTTTAGTAGAAAACATAAAAGTATGCTCAGCAGATGAGCTAAAAAATATAGACTTTGAAGATATAAAACCTTCAAAAGTATTACATGCAGGAGATATAAATATCCTGCTAAATAGGATAAGATAAATGGAAAAAGCATATAAACTTCTAGCAATTCAAGAAGGCATCTCAAATAGAGCTGCAAAAGACTTGATTGATCGTGGGGTAGTTTACAGTGGTGGAAAAAAAGTAACAGTAGCTCGTGGAGAGATAAGTCCAAAGGCAAAATTTAGAGTAGAAAAGATAAATAAACCAAAGATAATCTACCAAGATAAAAAAATAGTTGCAGTAGATAAACCAGCACATATGACAACAGAAGAAGTAGCAAGAAGTTACTCAGATTTTACACTTCTTCATAGACTAGATAAAGAGACAAGTGGAGTTCTCCTTTTTACAAAAGATGAAGAGTTTCATGAGGAGGCTGTAAAAGCTTTTAAAAGAAGAGAAGTGGTAAAAGAGTATATAGCTGTTGTTCAAGGTAAGTGTGTTGAGCCTCTAACAATAGACCAACCAATCATAACAATAAAAAAAGGCAATATTCTTTTTAGTAAAGTTGCAGACGAGGGTAAAGATGCTGTTAGTCACATAGAACCACTTATGTTAGAGGGAAAACTCTCAAAAGTAAAAGTGACTATAGAAACAGGAAGAACCCACCAGATAAGAGCTCACTTAAAAAGCATAAATATTCCAATACTTGGGGATACCCAATACGGTGCAAAACCATTTAAAAGAGTAATGCTTCATGCTTGGAAGATAGAACTTTTAGGATACAAGTTTGAGAGTAAGGAGCCAAGTGAGTTTGTTCGTATTATGAATATGGGATGAAAATAGCACAAATTTGTTAAAAATTATGTTATAATAGTGTTTTTTACAAGGATATCATATGTATAAACGACATCTTGACTCATTGGTTAGCGAAGCACTGAAGGTAAGTCCTGTAGTTTTACTCAGTGGAGCCAGACAAGTTGGTAAATCTACATTGGCTATGAAAAAGGTCAAAAACTATAAACTTTTTGATGATGTAGCACTTCGTGATTCAGTTCTTAGTGATGCAAAACTATTTTTAGGCACTTTAAAAAAACCAGTATGTTTAGATGAGATACAAAAAGTTCCTACTCTTCTAGAACCTATAAAAATGGATGTTGATAACAATAGAGTAAATGGTTCATATCTTTTAACTGGTAGTGCTTCGATACTCGATATGAAGAGTATTGGAGATACTTTGGCTGGTCGCATCATAGAACTAACTCTTTATCCTTTGAGCTCGTATGAGATAAACTCTAAAGAAGAAAATATTATAGAAAAACTTTTTGCAAAAGATGTTCTACATGTAGACAAAATAAGTTATGATAAAAAAGTAAAAACTATAGTAAACGGAGGATACCCAGAGTATTTAAAAATAGAAAATGAAAAGATAAAAAGTTACTGGTTTAGCTCATACATAAGTACTTACATAGAGAGAGATGTAAGGGACATAGCTAACATAAGAGACTTAGATGCTTTTATAAGACTTTTCAATCTTTTAGCTCCAAGAAGTGCAAATATTGTAAAAACAAATGAACTAGCAAACTCAAGTTCGCTTAATATTGAGAGTGTAAAGAACTATCTTAAAACACTAGAAATAGTCTATCAAATAAAGTTTTTAAAACCATATAGTTCAAATATATCAAAGAGATTTATAAAATCAAAAAAACTTTTTTTCTTAGATAGTGGTTTGCTTAGTCATCTTTTTGGAGTATATAGCATAGATGACTTCAACAGTTCTAGACAAAAAGGACAAATAGCCGAGACTTATGTATATGCTGAACTGTTAAAACATATAGGTTTTTTTGATAAAAATTGTGAAATATATCATTATAGAACAAATGATCAAAAAGAGATAGATTTTATACTTAAACTATCAGATAAGCTTATAGCCATTGAAGTAAAATCATCAAAAAGTATATCAAAATCTGATTTTAAGCATATAGTAGATTTTAAATCTAAAGAAGATGATTTTCATTTAGGTATAGTTTTTTACCTTGGAGATGAAGTATTGCCTTTTGGGACAGGTTTATATGCTTTGCCTATCTCTTTTTTTATGTAAACTATGTTCAAAATACCCAACTTTAAAATAATCTTTAGTAATCTTGATCTTGAGGGTTGGATCTTGAGGGTCGGATCTTGAGGGTCGGGTATTTACTTTGATCTTGAGGGTCGGGTATTTACTTTTACTCTTTATCCCCATCTGACCTGTAAATATTACTCCTCTCTATACCTCTGTTCACTATATGGTGAAATCCTGCCATATCTAATCTAGGTCTTCTTCCCACTTTTTATCCTCTGATTTTTTAAAAATAGTATAGCATAAAAAGTGGCGATTCACGACACGGTACTTTAGTTGATTGATAAAAATTCTATACTAATTAGATATGGCGGAGATGAATTTATAGTTTTATCTCATGTAACTGATTGTCAAGAGTTACAACAATTGAGTCAGTCCATTATAAAATCATTATCACAACCAT